>Ga0316204_10001019_pt1 | contig 84276 bp, 78 predicted proteins | sample 6monrhotite_MG_2_FD_205661 | JGI IMG/M metagenome (GOLD analysis project Ga0316204, IMG submission 205661) | Microbial mat bacterial communities from mineral coupon in-situ incubated in ocean water Damariscotta River, Maine, United States -... | ecosystem: Environmental > Aquatic > Marine >... | reverse complement strand
TTCGTATGATATTCGTCTATGGCCGGGCGAACAATCGGTGGCATCTCGCTTGCCCCCGAAATCCAGGGTGCTAAACCGCCTTTGAAGAAATGAGGCACGACATGAACGCAGATTTTGACGTCTTTATTATCGGTGGCGGGATCAATGGCTGTGGTATCGCCCGTGATGCGGCCGGGCGCGGGTTGAAAGTGGGTCTGGCTGAGATGAATGATCTCGGCTCCGCCACATCCTCGGCATCAACCAAGCTCTTTCACGGCGGGCTGCGTTACCTGGAGTTCTTTGAATTCGGGCTCGTGCGCAAGGCGCTGGTCGAGCGGGAAGTCCTGCTGAGAAACATGCCGCATATCTCCTGGCCCATGCGTTTTGTGTTGCCCTACCACAAGGACATGCGGTTCGAGGGCGACACGCCCACATCAAAGCTGCTCTCGGCCGTGATGCCTTGGATGAAGGGCAGGCGGCCTGCCTGGCTGATCCGCCTTGGTCTATTCATGTATGACACCCTTGGAGGGCGGACGTATCTGCCGGGCACAAAGACGGTTGCGCTTAACGAGGTGCCCGAAGGTCGGCCGCTGAAGGGCAAGTTCCGGCAGGCCTATGAATATTCCGATTGCTGGGTCGAGGATTCGCGGCTTGTCGTGTTGAACGCCCGCGATGCGCAAGACCGCGGTGCGAGGATCATGACGCACACCAAGGTGGTCAGTGCAGCCCGCGTCGATGGCCGATGGGAGATCGTGACCGAACATGACGGCGCACAACAGACCTATACGGCGCGCGCGCTGGTCAATGCCGGTGGCCCCTGGGTCGAAAACATCGTGCGTGACGTGGCGCGGCTGAACACGTCAGAGGGCGTCCGGCTGGTGCGTGGCAGTCATATCGTGACCAGAAAGCTTTTTGACCATGACAAGAGCTACTTTTTTCAAGGCGAGGATGGTCGCATCATCTTTGCCATTCCCTACGAGACGGATTTCACCCTGATCGGCACGACGGATGCCGAACATGAGGACCTGTCCCGGAAACCTTATGCGACAGAGGCAGAGCAGGATTACCTTTGCGCCTTTGCCTCGCAGTATTTCGAAAAACCCGTGACCCGCGATGATATCGTCTGGACCTATTCCGGTGTCCGTCCGCTCTATGATGATGGCGCAAAGTCTGCGACCGCTGCGACACGCGACTATGTGTTGTCGCTTGATCAGAATGGCGCGCCGCTGCTCAATATCTTTGGCGGCAAGATCACCACCTATCGCAAACTGGCCGAGAATGCGCTGAAAAAGCTGACCCCGCTGGTGGGTGGGGGCGCTCCGTGGACTGCCGATGCGGCTTTGCCCGGCGGGGATTTCAAAGTGACCGAGCGTGATCAACTGGTTGCGGATTTGCAGGCCGATTACCCTTTCCTTGATGCCCGTTGGGCGCTGCGGCTGGTCAAAGGCTATGGCACGGAGGCGCGGGTGATCTTGGGCGACGCCAAGGCCGCATCCGATCTGGGCCAGAACTTTGGTGCGACATTGACGGAAACAGAAGTGAAATGGTTGATCGCCAGGGAATTTGCCCGCACAGCGGAGGATGTGGTCTGGCGCCGCTCCAAGCTGGGGTTGCGCATGACAGCAGATCAAATCGCGGCTCTTGACGCTTTCTTGGCGGCTTGAAACAAAACACGGCAAACGGGGGGTACACAATGACCTATATTCTGGCCATCGACCAAGGTACGACGTCAAGCCGCGCGATCATCTTTGACGCTGACATGGGCATCAAGGCTACTGCACAGGAAGAATTCACACAGCATTTCCCGCAGTCAGGCTGGGTGGAACATGACCCCTCAGATATCTGGTCCTCGGTCGCGTCCACCTGCCGTGGCGCCATTGAAAAGGCCGGGATCGCCGCCGCAGATCTGGCCGCCATTGGCATTACCAACCAGCGCGAAACAACACTGATCTGGGACAAGGAAACGGGCGAACCGATCCACAACGCGATTGTCTGGCAGGACCGCCGGACAGCGCCTTTCTGCGAGGAACTTCGCCGCGAAGGGTTCGAGGCAACGATCACGCAGAAAACCGGCCTGCTGGCGGACCCGTATTTCTCGGGAACGAAGGTGAAATACATCCTCGACAAAGTGGAAGGCGCACGGGCGCGGGCCGAAGCGGGCGAGCTTCTGTTTGGCACTGTCGACAGCTTTTTGATCTGGAAACTGACAGGCGGGTTGCGCCATGTCACGGACGCCACAAATGGCGCCAGAACAATGCTTTATGATATCCGCAAGGGGCGTTGGAGCGAGACTATTTGCGACCGGTTCGGTATCCCCATGGCGATGCTGCCAGAGGTGATGGATTGTGCCGCAGACTTTGGCATGACGCGGGCTGATCTCTTTGGAAAAGAGCTGCCCATTCTCGGCGTCGCGGGCGATCAGCAGGCGGCGACCATCGGGCAGGCCTGTTTTGAGCCGGGGATGCTGAAATCAACCTACGGCACCGGCTGTTTTGCGCTGCTGAATACGGGCGATACGCTTGTGGAAAGCAAGAAACGCTTGCTGGGAACGATTGCCTATCAGTTTGATGGCAAGCCGACCTATGCGCTGGAAGGGTCGATCTTTATTGCGGGCGCAGTGGTGCAATGGCTGCGCGATGGTTTGAAAATCATCTCCGAGGCCAGGGAGACACAGCCTTTGGCCGAAACCGCCGATCCGGGGCAGGAACTTTATATGGTGCCAGCCTTTACTGGACTTGGCGCGCCTTACTGGGATGCCGACGCGCGCGGTGCTGTCTATGGGTTGACCCGCAATTCGGGACCAGCGGAATTTGCAAGAGCCGCTTTGGAAAGCGTGGGTTTCCAGACCCGTGACCTGTTGGAAGCCATGAAGAGTGATTGGCAAACTTCTGATACGGATGGCGTTTTGCGTGTTGATGGCGGGATGAGCGCATCGGATTGGTCGATGCAGTTCCTGTCCGACATCATCGGTGCGCCTGTGGACCGTCCAACCGTCTTGGAAACCACCGCGCTGGGTGTCGCCTGGTTGGCGGGCAGCCGCGCGGGAGTTTATCCCGATCAGGCGGGGTTTGCGGCCAATTGGGCGCTTGACCGGCGGTTTGAGCCGCAGATGGACGAGGCAACACGAGACCGCCGCTATGCGGGTTGGAAAGATGCGGTGCGGCGCACGTTGACAAATTAGCCTCGGAAACGGGGGTCATTTATAGGGAAGAAAACCCACAAGATGAACATTGCCAGTGCGATCAAGCCGTCCATTATCAAGACTTTACCGCAAAACGAGATAGATTGTTTTCATCATCGTTTCGCCAACTCCCACACCTCAAACTCTGCGGCGCGCTTTTCGCGGAGTTTCGCTGCCGCGGCGTCGGAAAGCTGCAAATCCATCTTCGGGGACACATTTTTCTGCTTTAACGTAATCGTCATGCCGAGCCGCTCCTCAAGATAGCCAATCACCTTGTCCCATTGTTCATATTGAAAAAGATGTTCTGCGCCGATGTCTCCGTCATTGATCCGCAAGAACTTGTCTTGTGATCCGACATTGGCGAAAGGGGCGGGCGCACCTTTGCAGTATTCGAGGACAAACTCGTCAAAGCTGACGTCACGGGTGCTGTTTTCCTGCCCGATGAGGTCTGCGCGGGCGCGGTAGCGATACCAGCTCCCCAGCCAGTCAACCGGGTTGCGCACGACGGCCATCAATTCGGGTTTCTGCCCTCCCGCCTGTGCGAAAAAGGGTTTGAGGAATCGCTTGTAGCGATAGCATGGCGCGTGTTTGAGGTGCGGTGGATCGCGCAGGACCATGGACGCACGCGGGGCCAAAGCGCCCTCCAATGCGGTCGATCCGGTTTTTGGCACTGCCAGCAGCACCAGATTTTCTTTCCAGAAAACAAGCATTTGATCGCTGTCTTTCGTCTGTTTCAGGGCGGATGCTAGGCCATAAACTATTCCTTAACCACCTCTGGATGAAGCTGTGAGATGAAAATTATTGTTGCAATGTTCTTCTTTTGGTCTCATTAACAAAAAGAACACAAAGAGAACAAAAAGCAGTGATTGCCGCCCCGCAGGGCGCGTGAAATAAGGACAGGACATATGGCAACGGCAGAACTCCTCAAAATGACTGACAAGAAGACCGCGGATAAGGAAAAGGCGCTGGAAAGCGCGCTGGCGCAGATCGAACGGCAGTTCGGCAAAGGCTCTATCATGAAGCTTGGCGGTCAGAATCAGATGCCTGATATCGAGGCCACATCAACGGGTTCGCTGGGTCTGGACATAGCACTGGGGATTGGCGGGCTGCCGAAGGGCCGCGTGATCGAAATCTACGGACCAGAATCGTCCGGCAAGACAACCCTGACGCTGCACGCGATTGCGGAAGAGCAGAAAAAAGGTGGTGTTTGCGCCTTTGTGGATGCGGAACATGCGCTCGACCCTCAATATGCGAAAAAGCTGGGTGTTAACCTTGATGAGTTGCTGATTTCGCAACCCGACACTGGCGAGCAGGCGTTGGAGATTGTTGACACGTTGGTGCGCTCTGGTGCGGTGAACATGGTTGTTGTGGATTCGGTCGCCGCTTTGACGCCGAAATCCGAATTGGAAGGTGATATGGGCGACAGCTCTGTCGGGGTGCACGCCCGCCTGATGTCCCAGGCGATGCGCAAGCTGACAGGCTCGATCAATCGCTCTGGTTGCATGGTGATCTTCATCAACCAGATCCGGATGAAGATTGGTGTGATGTTCGGCTCGCCCGAGACAACGACCGGTGGTAACGCGCTGAAATTCTATGCCTCTGTCCGGCTTGATATCCGCCGCATTGGTGCGATCAAGGATCGCGATGAGGTTGTAGGCAATGCGACCCGCGTGAAGGTGGTGAAAAACAAGGTCGCGCCACCGTTCAAGCAGGTGGAATTCGACATCATGTATGGCGAAGGTATTTCCAAGATGGGCGAACTGCTTGATCTGGGTGTGAAGGCCGGTGTTGTCGAGAAATCCGGTGCCTGGTTCAGCTATGGGGACGAACGGATTGGACAGGGGCGTGAGAACTCCAAGATATTCCTGAAGGAAAACCCGAGTGTGGCCGTGGAGATTGAAGATAAGATCCGCGCTGCTCATGGTCTGGATTTTGATCCACCCGAAGCTAGCCATGATGACGGCGATGAAGATCTGGTCGAAGTTTAAGATCGCAGACGGCAATTGAAGAAACGCCCTCGTCATCGCCTGATGGCGGGAATCTCAGCCAGAGGGTGCCGTTGACGCGGCGCCCTTTTTGGCGTGGCCTGACAATTTTTTTGAATTTGCCTGAGGCCTCCCATGGTTCGTTTGATTGCACGAAGAAAGCCCAGGGATGTTTGCCGGTGGACAGTGCGCGGGGGCAGGGCTATTTCTGCGGTTCAACGCAAATGATTTCTTGAAAGCGCGCCATGACAAGTCTTGCTGACATCCGTTCGACCTTTCTGAACTATTTCGGGAAGCAAGGGCACGAGATCGTGGCCTCCAGCCCGCTGGTGCCGCGCAATGACCCCACGCTCATGTTTGCCAATTCCGGCATGGTGCAGTTCAAGAACCTGTTCACAGGGATCGAGACCCGTGACTATGCCCGCGCCGCGACCAGCCAGAAATGTGTGCGCGCCGGCGGGAAACACAACGACCTTGATAACGTTGGCTATACCGCGCGCCACCACACGTTTTTCGAAATGCTGGGCAATTTCAGCTTTGGTGATTATTTCAAGGCCGAGGCGATTGCCTATGCATGGGAATTGCTGACCGTCGAATTCGGGATCGACAAGGACCGTTTGCTGGTCACGGTTTATCACACCGATGACGAGGCCGCCGAGATTTGGAAAAAGGTCGCGGGCCTGCCCGATGAGCGCATCATCCGCATCCCGACAGATGATAATTTTTGGCGCATGGGGCCAACCGGCCCCTGCGGCCCGTGTACCGAGATTTTCTACGATCACGGCGCGCATATCTGGGGTGGCCCACCGGGATCGCCCGAAGAAGACGGCGACAGGTTTATCGAGATATGGAACATCGTTTTCATGCAGAACGAGCAGTTCGAGGATGGGTCGATGAAACCGCTGGAGATGCAGTCGATTGATACTGGGATGGGGTTGGAACGCATTGGCGCACTGCTGCAAGGCAAGCACGACAACTACGATACGGATTTGATGCGCGCATTGATCGAAGCCTCGGCTGACGCAACATCAAGCGACCCCGATGGGCCGGGCAACACGCACCACCGTGTGATTGCAGACCATCTTCGCTCAACTTCGTTTTTGATTGCCGAAGGTGTGCTGCCCTCCAACGAAGGCCGCGGGTATGTGTTGCGCCGGATCATGCGCCGCGCGATGCGCCATGCGCATTTGTTGGGCAGCAAAGACCCGGTGATGCACCGGCTGGTCCCTGCGCTGGTGCAACAGATGGGGGCTGCGTATCCAGAGTTGGGGCAAGGTCAGCGCCTGATTGAAGAAACGCTTCTCAACGAAGAACTGCGCTTCAAGCAAACGCTCGCGCGTGGTCTGAAACTGCTTGATGATGAATTGAAGGGTTTGCCGGACGATGCGGCACTTCCCGGTGAAGCGGCATTCAAACTCTACGATACCTTCGGTTTTCCCCTTGATCTGACGCAGGATGCCCTGCGAGAGAAGGGTCGCAGCGTCGATACCGATGGCTTTGATGCGGCCATGGCCGCCCAAAAGGCCAAGGCGCGCGCAGCCTGGTCCGGCACCGGCGAGGCGGCGGATAGTGCTGTTTGGTTTGATATCGCGGACGAAAGCGGCGCAACGGATTTTCTGGGCTATGACACGCTGACGGCAGAAGGACAGATTGCCGCATTGGTCGTGGATGGTGCGGCGGCTGATCATGCTGATGGCACTGTGCAGATCGTGCTGAACCAGACCCCGTTCTATGCCGAAGCGGGCGGTCAGGTCGGCGATGCCGGCAGTTTGCGCACAGATACAGGCAAGGCTGAAATCACAGACACCAAAAAGGTCGCGGATGTCTATGTACATTTCGCCAAAGTGACCGAAGGCCACCTGCACAAAGGGCAAGGGGCAGAGCTGACGGTGGATCCGCTGCGCCGCACCAATATTCAAGCCAACCACTCTGCAACGCACCTTCTGAACGAGGCGTTGCGCGAGGTGCTGGGCGATCATATCGCGCAGCGCGGCTCGCTCAATGCGCCGGATCGGTTGCGGTTCGATTTCAGCCACACCAAGGCACTGAATGAGGCCGAACTGGCGCAGATCGAGCGGGATGTAAATGCGATCATCCGCCAGAACAACCCAGTTGAGACCCGCATCATGACCCCTGATGATGCCCGCTCACTGGGCGCGCAGGCGCTCTTCGGCGAGAAATACGGCGATGAGGTGCGGGTCGTGTCAATGGGCCGACAAGAGGGGTCTGGCAAGGGCGCAGATGGCAATATTTATTCGCTCGAGCTTTGTGGTGGCACCCATGTAAAATATCTGGGCGAGATTGGCGCATTTGTGACGTTGGGCGACAGCGCGTCCAGCGCGGGCGTCCGCCGGATCGAGGCGCTGACAGGACAGGCCGCGTTGGATCACCTGCGCAAGCAACAGGCCCGTCTGGAGCAAGCAGCAGCGGCATTGAAAGCGCCGGCAGCAGAGGTGGCTGACCGGGTGAAGGCCCTGCTGGACGAGCGCAAGGCGCTGACCAATGAGGTGGCGCAGCTGCGCCGCGAACGCGCGATGGGTGGCGGCGCAAAAGAGGCCGCACCATCAGAGGCGATCAACGGTGTGGCCTTCCAGGCGCAGGTTTTGAACGGCGTCACAGGCAAAGATTTGCCAGCGCTGATTGATGAAATGAAAGCGTCGATGGAAAGCGGGGCGGTCTTGTTAATCGCTGACACCGGCGGCAAGGCGGCGGTTGCGGTCGGCGTGACATCGGATTTAACCGACCGTGTTTCCGCCGTGGATATCCTGCGCGCGGTGACACCGGAACTTGGCGGTAAGGGCGGCGGTGGCCGCCCGGACATGGCGCAGGGTGGTGGTGCATCGGCAGAAAATGCAGATGCCGCAATTGCTGCGGCGAAAGCTATATTGGAGAGATTGAAATGAGCGCACTTTGGATTGCCCATGTGAATGTGACGGATGAGGCTGCCTACGGCGAATACGCCAGACGCGCGACAGATGCCATTGCCAGCCATGGCGGCGTATTTCTGGCACGCGGCGGCGCTTACGAGCAGTTGGAAGGCCCTGACCGCCCGCGCAACGTTGTCGCCCGCTTCCCAAGCCTGCAGGCGGCGCATGATTGCTATTATTCCAAAGCCTACCAAGAGGCACTCAGCTTCGCCAAAGGGGCCAGTCAACGCGAGTTGAGCATCGTCGAAGAGATTGCTTAGTCTGCCATGCGCGTGGTCCTTCACATAGGCATGCCAAAGACCGGCACTTCGTCGATCCAGGACTTCAGTGGAGAAAACGAAGAGGCTCTGCGTCAGGAAGGGGTGCTGTTTGCCAGAGCGGGGCGTGTTCTATCCTTTAAGGACAAGCGCAGGCATATGGGGTTTTCATTCGCATGCCATCCCGTTGACGCGGATCCCACCCATCTGATGCGTCTTCATGGGCTAACAGGAAGCATGGCCCGCAGGCGTTATGCAAACCGGTTTTGGCGCAGGTTTGATAGAGAAATCGCCCGTCAGAAGGGTATCCATACGGTTGTTTTGTCAGAGGAAGACTTGTCGTTGACACCCCATGTCGGGCTGACCCGGACGGCGCATGACATGCTGAACCAGCGATTTACCGAAGTCCAGGTGATGTGCATGCTGCGCGAACCATTTGCGCTTTTGTCGAGCAGTTATGTTCAGGCCGTGAAAATCGGAACTGGCGAGACATGGGACGTCTACCGCGACAGGATGTTGGATGCAGGGCTGTTTTTTACCCGAATTCAGCATTGGCTGGAGGTTTTCGGACGGGATCAGATGAAAATTCGTGTCTTGCAGCATGACGCGCTTGCGCCCTTTGCATCTGTTGTGGGGTTCAAGATGCCCTATACATCAGCGCGAACAACCAATGTCTCGATGTCATCCTTGGGGGTTGAGCAGCTTCGCGCCTTGAATGCGGCCTATCAGGAGGAAGGCAGGAAGCGCCCGCATGCGGTGCGCCGTGCCTTCGCGCGCCATATGAAAGGCCCGTCGTGGCGCGCGCCAGCACAGGATGCCGCCCTTATCTATAACCGGTTGGGGCCTGAGATCACGCAACTCATGGCGACGGGGCTCTTGACCAAAGAGGATCAGGCTTTTGTTGCCGCGCAATGGACCCCGGAGGCGGCCGTGAAAAAAATCCTGCCGCACGCTGACATCTATGCTGACGGCGCGGATGGGATGACCGCATTGCTGCGGTCACTCTTCCACTAAGCTCAGCCAGCCCGCGCCTGTCGTTTGCGTTCATGGGGGTCCAGATAGCGCTTTCGCAGGCGGATCGCATTCGGCGTGACTTCGACCAGTTCATCATCGTCGATATAGGCAATGGCCTGTTCCAGCGACATGATGACAGGCGTGGTCAGGCGCACTGCCTCATCGGTGCCAGAGGCCCGCACGTTGGTCAGTTTCTTGCCTTTCAATGGGTTCACTTCAAGGTCGTTTTCGCGGCTGTGTTCACCGATAATCATACCGGTATAGATCGCCTCTTGTGCGCCAATGAACATCTTGCCTCTGTCCTCGAGGTTCCACAGGGCAAAGGCAACCGAGGTGCCGTTTTCCATTGAGATCAGCACACCCTGGCGGCGCCCTTCAATCTTGCCCTTATAAGGGGTTTGACCGTGGAACAGCCGGTTGAGAACGCCTGAACCGCGCGTATCGGTCAGGAATTCACCGTGATAACCGATCAGGCCGCGCGACGGCACATGCGCGATGATGCGGGTCTTGCCTGCGCCTGCGGGTTTCATCTCGACCAGATCACCCTTGCGCGGGCCGGTCAGTTTTTCGACGACGACGCCGGTGTATTCGTCATCCACGTCGATGGTGACTTCCTCGACCGGTTCCATGCGCTGCCCGTCCGCTTCTGTAAAGATGACCTGCGGGCGCGAGATCGACAGCTCAAACCCTTCGCGGCGCATGTTTTCGATCAGAACGCCCATCTGGAGTTCGCCGCGGCCGGACACTTCGAAGGCATCCCCGCCGGGGGTGTCGGCGATCTTGATGGCGACGTTGACTTCCGATTCTCTCATCAGGCGCTCGCGGATAACGCGGGATTGCACCTTTTTGCCGTCGCGGCCCGCCAGCGGGCTGTCGTTGATGCCAAAGGTCACCGTGATGGTTGGTGGGTCGATGGGCTGGGCCGGGATCGGTGTCTCCATGCTGGGATCACAGAGCGTATCGGCGACCGTTGCCTTGGTCATGCCGGCGATGGTCACGATGTCGCCCGCCTCGGCGCGGTCGATGGGCTGTTGCGCCAGCCCCCGGAATGCAAGGATCTTGGAGACGCGGAATTGTTCGATCTTTTCGCCAGTGCGGGACAGGGCTTTGATCGTCTCGCCTGCCTTCAGCGTGCCCGCCTCAACCCGGCCGGTCAGAATGCGCCCGATGAAAGGGTCAGCCGAAAGCGTGGTGGCCAGCATCTGGAAAGGTTCATCCTTGCGGCTGATTTGCGCAGGGGTTGGCACATGATCCACGATCAGATCAAAAAGCGCATCAAGGTTTTCTCGTGGGCCGTCGAGCTCTGCGTCGCACCAGCCAGAGCGGCCAGAAGCAAACATGGTGGGAAAATCAAGTTGATCGTCTGTGGCCTCAAGTGCGGCAAACAGGTCAAACACATCATCCACGGCGCGGTCAGGTTCACCATCGGGCTTGTCGACCTTGTTGACCACCACGATCGGACGCAGACCCAATGCCAGCGCCTTGGAGGTGACGAACTTTGTCTGCGGCATCGGCCCTTCTGCGGCGTCAACCAACAGCACGACACCATCCACCATCGACAGAATCCGCTCGACCTCGCCACCGAAATCGGCGTGGCCGGGGGTATCAACGATATTGATGCGGGTGCCCTTCCATTCAACAGAAGTACATTTCGCCAGAATGGTGATCCCGCGCTCGCGTTCAATGTCATTGCTGTCCATCGCGCGCTCAGAGACGGCCTCATTCTCGCGGAACACGCCGGACTGCTTGAGAAGTTCGTCAACAAGTGTCGTCTTGCCGTGGTCAACGTGCGCGATGATCGCGATATTGCGGATATCCATAGGGCTGCCTCTGTCTGGAGTTGCGGCGCGGATAGCCTGCATGAGCCGCAATGGCTAGCCCTAATCTGCCACGTGTGTGGCAATTGCCCTGGGACGTGGCCGCGTATCAGCCAAGAGCTTGCGCCGGATCGTAGACCGCCTTGGTTGGCGTTCCGACGATCGGCGGACCAAAGCACGCCTGCGCCAGCGTGCAACCGCGAATTCTGCTTTCAATGACCGCTCAAGCGGCCTTGTTGAGGTTCTCGTCGATTTTTTCAAGGAAGCCGGTGGTCGTCAGCCAGCCCTGATTGGGGCCGACCAGCAGGGCGAGGTCTTTGGTCATGAACCCGCTTTCGACGGTATCGACCACAACTTTCTCCAACGTCTCGGCAAACTTCATCAGCGCGGCATTCTCGTCCAGCTTGGCCCGGTGCTTGAGCCCGCCCGTCCAGGCAAAGATCGACGCGATGGAGTTTGTAGAGGTCGCTTGCCCCGCCTGATGCTGCCGATAGTGGCGGGTGACGGTGCCGTGGGCGGCTTCGGCTTCTACGATCTTGCCGTCAGGCGTCATCAACTGGCTGGTCATCAGGCCAAGCGAGCCAAAGCCCTGCGCCACTGTATCCGACTGCACGTCGCCGTCATAATTCTTGCACGCCCAGACGAATTTGCCCGACCATTTCATCGCGGACGCGACCATATCGTCGATCAGCCGGTGCTGGTATTCGATGCCTGCCTCTGCGAACCGATCCTTGAACTCCTCTTCATAGACCTGTTGGAACAGATCCTTGAAGCGCCCGTCATAGGCCTTCAGGATTGTGTTCTTCGTCGATAGATAGACCGGCCAGCCGAGGTTAAGGCCATAGTTAAGGGATGCCCGCGCAAAATCGATGATTGATGCGTCAAGGTTGTACATGCCCATTGCGACGCCCGCGCCGGGGCTGTCATAGATCTCTTTCTCGATCACCGCGCCATCTTCGCCGACGAATTTCATGGTCAGCTTGCCGGGGCCTGGCATCAGGAAATCGGTCGCTTTGTACTGGTCACCGAACGCATGTCGCCCGATCACAATCGGATCGGTCCAACCGGGTACGAGGCGGGGCACGTTCTGGCAGATAATGGGCGCGCGGAACACCACACCGCCAAGGATGTTGCGGATCGTGCCATTGGGCGAGCGCCACATCTTCTTCAGTCCAAACTCTTCGACCCGCTGTTCATCCGGTGTGATCGTGGCGCATTTCACACCAACCCCGATTTCCTTGATCATTTCGGCCGCATCAATCGTGATTTGGTCGTTGGTCTCGTCCCTGACCTGCATGGCGAGGTCGTAATAGAGCAGGTCAATGTCCAGATAGGGCAGGATCAGCTTTTGCTTGATGAAATCCCACATGATGCGGGTCATTTCATCGCCGTCGAGCTCGACAATGGGGTTCTCTACCTTGATCTTGGACATGGGCGTGCTTCCTCCGTGGCGCTGGGATTCGGATGTGGGCATAGCCTATCACGGGCCAGAGGCAAAGCCTTTGTATGCATTTGTATACAGAGATGGGGAGGTGGTAGGCCCGGCAGGACTTGAACCCGCAACCAAAGCGTTATGAGCGCTCTGCTCTAACCAATTGAGCTACAGGCCCCCGTCTGCGTTTGGACTACCAGACGCAGGCGTTGCGTCAAGTCAGGAATGCATCTGCAATTCAATTCCGGTTCCCTTTGGTGTGACGATACGGTAACGAACGCCAAACGCGAAGGGAGTTGCCTGATGACCAATGAAAATGGCCTGACTTACGCTGATGCCGGGGTCGATATCGACGCAGGCAACACGCTGGTGGAACGGATCAAACCGGCTGCGAAACGAACCGCGCGCCCCGGCGTCATGGCCGGATTGGGCGGTTTTGGTGCGCTCTTTGATCTCAAAGGGGCAGGGTACAATGATCCGGTTCTGGTTGCGGCGACCGATGGTGTCGGCACCAAGCTGCGCATCGCGATCGATACCGGCAATGTCGATTCCATCGGTATTGATCTGGTCGCGATGTGTGTGAATGATCTGGTGTGCCAAGGGGCAGAGCCATTGTTTTTCCTTGATTATTTTGCCACCGGCAAGCTGGAACTGGATCAGGCGACCCGTATTATCGAAGGTATCGCCGCAGGATGCGAGGCCTCTGGCTGCGCCTTGATCGGTGGTGAAACCGCAGAGATGCCGGGGATGTATGACGCCGGTGACTTTGACCTTGCCGGATTTGCGGTGGGCGCGATGGAACGCGGCACGGAATTGCCTGCCGGGGTGCAGGAAGGGGATATTCTGTTGGGGCTGGCATCGGATGGGGTACATTCGAACGGGTATTCGCTGGTGCGCCGTATTGTCGAAGTCTCGGGGCTGTCATGGGATGATGGCGCGCCCTTTGCCACCGGCCCGCTGGGCGCGGCACTGCTTGCGCCGACCCGGCTTTATGTCAAACAGGCATTGGCAGCCGTCGCGGCGGGCGGTGTCCATGCGCTGGCCCATATCACCGGCGGTGGTCTGACCGAGAACCTGCCGCGCGTGTTGCCTGAGGGGATGGGCGCGCAGGTTGATCTGAACACATGGGATTTGCCACCGGTGTTCCGCTGGCTGGCGGCAACCGGTGGAATCGCCGAGGCGGAGTTGCTCAAGACCTTCAACGCAGGGATCGGGATGGTGCTGGCGGTGGATGCGGCAAAGGCCGATGCCTTGGCCACAGTACTGCGCGACGCCGGTGAGACGGTGTATCAACTGGGCGCAGTTTCCGCCGGGGAAGGCGTCAGCTACACAGGTGCGCTTTTGTGACCAAACGGGTAGCGATCCTGATTTCGGGGGGCGGCTCGAACATGGTCGCCTTGGCGCAATCGATGCGCGGCGATCATCCGGCGCGGCCTGTTTTAGTGTTTTCCAATGATCCTCGGGCGAGGGGGCTGGCCAAGGCGCGGCACCTGCAAATTCCAACACTCGCGATAGATCACAAACCCTACGGCAAGGACCGTGCCGGGTTTGAGTGTGCGTTGCAACGGGCGCTGGATACGGCGCAACCCGATTTCATTTGCCTAGCCGGCTTCATGCGCATCCTGACACCAGAGTTTACCGGCGAATGGGAGGGACGGATGCTGAATATCCACCCCTCGCTGCTGCCCAAATACAAAGGTCTGCACACGCACGCCCGCGCGTTGGAGGCGGGCGACAAAGAGCATGGTTGCACCGTGCATGCGGTGACCGCAGCTCTGGATGACGGCCCGATCCTGGGGCAGGCGCGGATGCCGGTGCAGGCAGGCGATACGCCAGAAAGCCTCGCTGCCCGGCTGTTGCCGCTGGAGCACGCGCTCTACCCGGCGGTCTTGCGCCGCTTTGCAGCAGGTGACCGGACCCCGGTGATGCTGCAAGAATGAGCCTGCGCTTTTCATCGCCACGGCAATCGCCTATCAGTGCGGCACGGATTGAAATGCCTTTCGCGACTGACGGAACAAAATGAAGAAAATCACCACGACCGCAGACCTGGCCGCCTTCTGCCAAGAGGCCGCAAAGCGCGCTTATGTCACTGTCGATACAGAGTTTTTGCGGGAGCGGACGTATTATTCCAAACTCTGCCTGATCCAACTGGCCTATCAGGACGACGAAGGCGCAGATGCCGTGCTGGTCGATCCGCTTGCAGATGGTCTGTCGCTGGAGCCGCTTTATGATCTTTTCAAAGACCACGGCTGCGTAAAAGTCTTTCACGCCGCCCGGCAGGATCTTGAGATTTTCTATGTCGATGCGGGCGTGATCCCCGAACCGCTGTTTGATACGCAGGTTGCCGCAATGGTCTGCGGTTTTGGTGAACAGGCCGGCTATGAGACGCTGGTGCGCAAGATCACCAAGTCTGATTTGGACAAATCCTCGCGCTTTACCGATTGGTCGCGCCGTCCGCTGACGGATGCGCAGGCAAAATACGCCTTGGCGGATGTCACCCACCTGCGCGATATCTACGAATATCTTTCAGCACGTCTGGCCCAGTCAGGCCGCAGCAAATGGGTGGCCGAAGAAATGGCGGTCCTGGAAGACCCGGCGACCTATCAGGCCGATCCCGAGAATGCCTGGAAGCGGGTCAAGACCCGCACGCAGTCGGGTAAGTTTCTGGCGATTGTGCGCGAATTGGCGCGGTTCCGTGAATGTTACGCGCAAGAGCGCAACGTGCCGCGCAACCGGGTGTTCAAGGATGATGCGCTGGTTGAGCTGGCCTCGACCAAGCCGCGGACTGAGAATGATCTGGGACGCTCGCGTCTGCTGCTGCGCGAGGCGCGCAGGGGCGATATCGCTGCCGGAATACTGAAAGCCATCGAAACCGGTTTGGCCGTCAAGCCAGAGGATATGCCCAAGGTTGATAACGCGCGCGCCAAGCTGCAGGTGAACCCGGCGTTGGCGGATATGCTGCGTGTGCTGCTGAAAGCGAAAACTGACTATGCAGAGGTCGCACCCAAGCTGATCGCCAGTTCTGCCGATCTGGATGCGCTGGCAGGCGGGCAACGCGATGTGGCTGCGCTGAAAGGCTGGCGGCGCGAGGTGTTCGGCAATGATGCGCTTCAACTTTGCGAGGGTCAGGTCGGGCTGGCGGTGAAGGGGCAGAGGGTCGTCACGGTTGCGCTGTGATCTGGACGTTGCAAGGCAGGGGCGTAACATCCCTTCGCAAGCATTGAAACCAAGGGCAAAGAATGGCTAATCCTGAATTTGAAGATCTGGTCGAAACCTTTGAATTCCTTGACGATTGGGAAGACCGCTATCGCCATGTCATCGATATGGGTCGCGCGATGGACCCGCTGGAGGAGGCGCTGCGCGTGCCAGCGACCAAAGTGGATGGCTGCGCCAGTCAGGTCTGGCTGGTGCCCAAGGTCGAAGGCAACATCTTTACCTTTCGCGGTGAAAGCGATGCGATGATCGTGCAAGGGCTGATTGCGATCCTCATGGCGCTTTACAGCAACCAACCGGTTGGCGAGATTGGCAGGATCGACGCCGCAGCAGAGTTGGGGCGCTTAGGGCTGCACGATCACCTATCGGCGCAACGCTCAAATGGGCTGCGGGCAATGGTGGCACGTATTCGGGAAACGGCAGCGGCTGCGGCGTGACACGTTCGCACGCATGATCTTGCGCCAGTTTCTTTTCAGGAAATTGAGGTCAGTGCCGGGGTCAAATCGCCATAACCGGTGAACCGGCGTTCGAATGCGAGGCCCAACCTTTCGGCGCAGTCCTTGGCTTTCTTCGTCAAGGCCGGATCATCGATCTGGGCCTGATAGACCAGCTTTTCGTAGTTGCCGAAATACATGTCACGCAGTTCAGGGTGGCGCCCAAGGCCCAATGGCTCCCACACGAATGCATCGAACTGACGCACCAGAAAATCGGTCAGATAAAAGGCTGTCATCTCATCGCGTGCGGCAAACGCCTCGTTGCCCTCAAAAAAGGAATAGCAATGCGGGCCGGCGACCATCTCAACGCCCATCTCAGCGCAGGCCGCCTGCAACTGCCCGCCTGTGCCGCAGTCAGCATAGACGACAAACAAGCGGTCATAGGCATCGCGATGCTTTGCGACCGCCTCGCGCACAGCTGGAACGATGCGCTCGGGGTGGTTGTGCAGGATCGCGGGCAGGCATTGCAGATCAATGTGGTCGAACCCGTTTTCTGCCTTGATCGCCAATATTTCACGCGCCAGCGCGCCGCAGGCAATCAGCAGAACGCGCCCTTCGCCCTTTGGCGCGATACCTTCGCTGGTGAGTGTTGCGTCGGCTATCATTTGTCACCAGATTTCGCACTGCTTTTCCTGTCGCTGAACCAGCGCCAAGCGAAAGACACGCAGAGGGCAATCAGTCCGAGGACCGCCAGAGCCAACCGTGGCGAGGTCTGGGCCGCACCAAACAAGGCAACGGCGACCGCGATTGTCGCCGCGGCAAGGGCTGCGACCAGCACGAGGATGAAGATCAGTCTTTCAATTGGCATATCGTTCTCCTGAAACCTTCAGATAAGAATGCCATGCCAGTTTTGTAAGATCAGACGGCCGCCGCACCCTGATTATGCTTGCGCGCCATGAATGTCTTGGCCGTTTCAACCGCCACAGCCGCATCACGGCAATAGGCATCGGCACCAATGGCCTTGCCGAACTCTTCGTTCAGTGGCGCGCCACCGACGAGAACAACATATTCATCGCGCAGGCCTTTCTCGACCAGCGTATCGATGACGACCTTCATGTAGGGCATGGTCGTGGTTAGCAGGGCAGACATGCCCAGGATATCGGGCTGTTCGGTTTCCAGCGCTTCAAGATAGGCTTCGACCGCGTTGTTGATACCCAGATCAACCACTTCGAAACCCGCCCCTTCCATCATCATGGACACAAGGTTCTTGCCGATGTCGTGAATGTCACCCTTCACCGTGCCAATAACCATCTTGCCCACGCGCGGTGCGCCGGTTTCGGCCAGCAGAGGTTTCAGGATCGCCATGCCACCCTTCATTGCGTTGGCTGCCAGCAGAACCTCTGGCACAAAAAGGATTCCGTCGCGAAAGTCGTGCCCGACAATCGTCATGCCTCCCACGAGCGCCTCGGTCAGAACGCGGTAAGGCGGCCAATCGCGGCTCAGAAGGATGTTGACCCCTTCTTCGATCTCTTCCCGCATTCCATCATAAAGATCGTCGAACATCTGCGCGACGAGGTCCTCGTCGTTCAGTTCGGACAGGATGATGTCATCTTCTTCGTCGGACATGGGCCAAGCCTTTGCAAAAGTGTTTGAAAACCTTAGTGCGCCTCTTTGTCGAAAACTACCTGCTGATTTCCGACATGTCCATGAACGGGACCGACCTCTCGTTGCCCATGTTCCTGAAATGTTCTAATAAAGATTATGGATGATTTTCCACCACAGAAACCCCACCGGACACCGGGGCGCGGGGCAGGGTCAAACCCCGATGTGCGGTTTGACAGGTTGCAGGCAGAGGCTGTTGACGACGGCTGGACACCAGAGCAGGACGTGCCGGTTCTGCGCACCGAGGTCCGCGACGAGATCGCCCGTTCGGTGATCACCTTCAACAAATCACCCGATCTGTCATTTGACCGATCGATCAATCCTTATCGCGGCTGCGAGCATGGCTGCATCTATTGCTTTGCCCGGCCCAGCCATGCGTTCTTGGGGCTCTCGCCCGGTCTTGATTTTGAAACCAAACTGATTGCACGGCCCAATGCCGCCGCGCAACTGCGCAAAGAGCTGTCTCACAGGCGTTATACCCCCAGGGTCATTGCCATCGGAACCAATACTGACCCTTACCAGCCCATTGAAAAGAAACGCGAAATTATGCGGGCGGTGTTGCAGGTGCTGCATGATTTCAATCATCCCGTTGGCATCGTGACCAAGGGCATATTGATTGAACGGGATGTCGATATTCTGGCGCCGATGGCAGCTAAGGGTCTGGTGCGGGTCGGTATTTCCATCACCACGCTTGATCCGAAAACCGCGCGCGCCATGGAGCCAAGGGTTCCGATGCCTGCTGCACGGCTGCGCACAATCCGGCGGTTGACGGATGCGGGCATTCCGGTCCGGGTCATGGTGGCGCCGGTTGTGCCCGCGCTGACCGATCACGAACTGGAAGCGATTTTGGCAGCAGCTGCGGCGGCAGGTGCGGTCGCGGCGTCATCCATCCTGTTGCGGTTGCCGCGCGAAGTGGCGGCGCTGTTCAAGGATTGGCTGGCCGAACACTATCCAGACCGGGCAGCGCGGGTGATGGGGCGTGTGCGAGAATTACACGGTGGCAAGGAATATGATCCCGCATTCGGCACGCGCATGGCAGGGCAGGGCGTGTGGGCGGCGATGATAAAGCAGCGGTTCAAACTGGCCACGCGCAAGCTGGGGCTGGACCGGTCATTGCCGCCGCTTCGGACCGATTTGTTCGCGCGGCCAGCGCAACCGGGCGATCAGCTCTCGCTTTTCTGACCTCAGCTTTTGCGGCGACGTCCGCGGCGTGGCGATGCGGCAGGGCCTGCCCCATCGGTCCCGTCTGATGCGGATGAAAACGCACCCAGCGCGTCCGCGATCTGATCCAGCGATGGTTTCGGGCCTCTGGGGCGTGTCTCCAGTGCTGCCCGCATGGCGCGCAGATGCTCTGGCGTGGTGCCGCAGCAACCGCCGATGATCGTCGCACCGCAATCGCGTGCAAGAACCGCATAATCGGCCATCAGGGCAGGGGTGCCGTCATAATGGATGTGGCCATCGTGGTATTTCGGGATGCCCGCGTTGCCCTTGGCAATGATCGGCAAGGTCGGACCCGCCTCTGCAAATGCCAGAACCGTGCGCAGCAGATCGGATGCCCCAACCCCGCAATTGGCCCCAAAGGCGAGCGGCTGATAGGCGAGCTTGCCCACCTTCTTGACCATATCGGAGGACGTCAGCCCCATCATCGTGCGTCCTGCGGTGTCAAAGCTCATTGTGCCACACCAGGGCATGTCGGCCAGCGCGAAGGCTTCGGCGGCAGCGGCGTATTCTTCCGGCGCGCTTATGGTTTCAACCCAGAGCACATCTGCCCCGCCTGCTTTAAGCCCCTCGGCCTGTTCGTGAAACATCTCGACCGCGCGTTCATGCGTCAGCGTGCCCATCGGTGACATGATCTCACCGGTCGGGCCCACGGACCCCGCAACGACAATGGAACGTCCGGCACTGTCTGCCACGTCGCGGCCCATGCTGGCGGCGGCTTTGTTGAGCTCATGCACGCGCTTTTCCAAGCCGTGAAGTTTCAACCGCGAGGCATTGGCACCAAAGCTGTTGGTCAGAAAGATGTCGCTGCCTGCATCGGCGGCGCCTTTATAAAGCGCGGTAATCTTTGCGGTCTCGTCCAAATTCCAAAGTTCAGGCGCATCCCCTGACATCAGACCCATGTTGAATAGGTTGGTCCCCGTTGCACCATCGGCCATGAGCCAGTCACGGGTTTGCAGGAGTTTGGAAAGGGCGTTGGTCATGGGGAAATTCCGCTTGGGGTTTTGATTGCGGTGTCATGTCTGCGCAAGAGGTGCAAATGCAAAACCTGCAACATCGTTATGCATGTATTGATGACACCGCGCCTTTTGGACGCGGTCTTTGTGTCATCTGGCGCGTATCGGCTGGGCGCTCAGGTTTCTTCCAGCAACTGCGCTTTCGCTTCAGCCATGAGTTCGGCCATCATTGTGCGGATTGTGGTTTCATCTGCCTTGTCGTCCAGATCGCCCGCAACCTTGCGATAGACGTCTTCGTGGCCCGGCTCTTCGAAGTCCGACATGACAACTTCTTTAGCGTAGTCATCGGCATCCGTGCCGGATTTGCCCAGCAGACCGGCGGCCCAAAGCCCCAGCAGCTTGTTGCGCCGCGCTTCTGCTTTGAACTGCATCTCCGCATCGTGGGCGAACTTGTTTTCAAATGCGCTTTCACGCTCGTCGAAAGTGCTCATGGGTCTGGCCTCTTGATTGGAACAACTCTTCGCTATGATATGCCCCTCCGGGTGCTTGCCCGCAAGGGGGGCTTGCACTATGACGCGCATATGATGTGACCTGCTGCGGGTCGCGCGCACGGGGCAAGGGGTCACTATGGCACGCCGCAAGATGATTTATGAAGGCAAGGCAAAGATTCTTTACGAGGGCCCTGAGCCGGGGACCTATGTCCAGTATTTCAAGGACGATGCGACCGCTTTCAACGCTGAAAAAAAAGAGGTCATCGAAGGCAAAGGCGTGTTGAACAACCGCCTGTCCGAGTTCTTCATGACCGGTCTGGGCCAAATCGGCATTCCGACACATTTTATCAAGCGCCTGAATATGCGCGAGCAACTAATCCGTCAGGCCGAGATTATTCCGCTTGAAGTGATCGTGCGCAACTTTGCCGCCGGCACGATGGCCAAGCGTCTGGGGCTGGAAGAAGGTGCCGCGCTGCCGCGCCCGGTGGTCGAATTTTCCTACAAGGATGACAGCCTTGGTGACCCGCTGGTGCCCGAGGAATATATTATCGCATTCGGCTGGGCCTCGCAGCAGGAAATGGACGATATCGTCAGCCTTGCGCTGCGCGTCAACGACTGGATGTCAGGTGTGATGTTCGGGGTGGGGATCAAACTGATCGACTTCAAGATCGAGATTGGCCGCGTCTGGGACAATGAATTCGGTCGCCTCATTCTGGCTGATGAGATCAGCCCCGACAGCTGCCGTTTGTGGGACATCGAGACCGGCCAGAAACTGGACAAGGACGTGTTCCGCCGGGATCTGGGAAATCTCACTGATGCCTATACCGAAGTGGCCCGGCGCCTTGGGGTGATGCCGTCGAATGTGACCCACGCCTCCAGCAAACCGACGCTGATCAATTAGCCACCCTCAAACGAGCCGAAACAAAGGACCTGACCATGAAAGCCCGTGTGTATGTGATGTTGAAGAACGGGGTGCTTGACCCGCAGGGCGAGGCCGTGCGCCATGCGCTCGGTTCTTTGGGGTTTGAGGGTGTCAACGGCGTCAGACAAGGCAAGGTGATTGAACTTGATCTGGCCGATGGCACATCAGAGGCAACGATCAATGCGATGTGCAAAAAGCTGCTCGCCAATACGGTGATCGAAAGCTACCGGGTCGAGGTGCTCTGATGCGGACTGCGGTGATCGTATTTCCCGGATCAAACTGCGACCGGGATATGGCTGTCGCGCTGAAGGCCGCCGGCGCTGAAGTGAACATGGTCTGGCATAAGGATGCCAGCCTTCCCGGCAATGTTGATCTGGTCGCGATCCCGGGCGGATTTTCCTTCGGAGACTATCTGCGCTGTGGCGCAATCGCGGCACAGTCACCGATCTGCAAGGCCGTTGTGGCCCATGCGGATCGCGGCGGGTATGTTCTGGGGGTGTGCAACGGGTTTCAGGTCCTCACCGAAACCGGGCTGCTGCCCGGCGCGCTCATGCGCAATGCCAACCTGAAGTTCATCTGCAAAAGTGTTGATTTGAAAGTAGAAACTTCTTCCTCTGCCTTTACCGAAGGCTATGCTGCCGGTGATGTGGTGGGCTATCCCATTGCTCACCATGACGGCAATTACACCGTGGATGATGACACGCTGTCGGCCTTGCGAAGCGAAGATCGGATCGCCTTTACCTACAGCGAAAATCCCAACGGCTCGGTTGCGGATATCGCGGGTGTTCTGTCGGAAAACCGCCGCGTGCTGGGGATGATGCCTCATCCAGAGCGGGCGGTTGATGCCGGACACGGAGGCACGGACGGACAGGCGCTTTTCCGCGGGCTTGTTGGCCAGTTCGCCCAAGCCTGATCTGCTTGCTTGCTGCCCATCATCTGTGTCTTTAAACTGCGCCCATGTTGGGACTGAACAGTTTTGCGGGCGGCAAGCAACGCGGCAGATGGTATCTGCGGCTGGCGGTGCTGGTGGTCTGCCTGTTTGCTGTGATCGTGATGTATGTCTCGAACCAGCTCTTGACCCAGCGATTTACAGAGACGATCAGTAACCGCTCGGAAGTGCGGTTGGCCCTTTATGTGACCAACCTGATGAACGAATTGCAGCGCAATTCGGTTGTCCCGCAGCTGCTTTCGCGGGATCCAGATCTGATTAAAGCGCTGGAAGGCAAAGATTATTCGCTATCGACGGCACGGCTACTTTCCTTTGTCGATGAAATTGGCGCGGCCTCTTTGACCCTGTTGGATCGCGACGGGCGCGCCGTTGCTGCAACCGATCGCAACGAGATCGGGGTCGATCACCGGCAGACACCCTATTTTGTCGACGCATTGCGCAGCAATCAGACGGTTTATACCACCTACCTCAATGACGAGGGCGGCTTTGCGTTTGTTTATTCCCGCCGCGTGGAGGTGGGAGGTGCGCTGCTGGGCGTCATCATGGTCGAAGTGGATGTCCAGCGGCTTGAAGCCGGCTGGGCAGGGGTGTCGGACGCGGTGCTTGTCATGGACAGCGAAGGCACGATCATCATGGCAACAGAGCCGCGTTGGCGCGGCCTGAAGGAAGAAAACGCGCTTGCCCGGCAATCAGCCCCGTCTGCGATTGAAAGGGCGATCCGTGCAACCCAGGGCTGGTCGGCATTGCCAGCAGACGCCTATTTGCGCGGCGAGGCGGTGCTGCGCCGCGAGATGCGGGTCCCGCATCATGGCTGGCGGATGGTGAGCTACACCACATACGCCTCGGTCCGCGAGCGGGTGAACGGGATTCTCGCACTCGAGGTCATGGGATTCGCGCTCCTGCTTGCGCTCTTGTTCTGGACAACATCGCGGCGCACCGCGTCGCGGTTGCTTTTCTTTCAGCGCGAGTCAGCAGAGCTTCGCGCATTGAACCGTCGGTTACAGCGGGAAATCGCCGAGCGCGAGAAGGTCGAAAAGACCCTTGAGGTGGCCGAACAGACCATTGCGCAATCATCAAAACTGGCGGCTTTGGGCGAAATGTCGGCGGCGGTCAGCCATGAGTTGAATCAGCCGCTGGCGGCGATGAAAACCTACCTTGCCGGGGCGCGCCTGCTGCTGCAAAGGGACCGATCAGAAGAGGCGCTGTCGTCGTTCCAGCGGATTGATGATCTGCTGGAACGGATGGGCGCGATTACCCGGCAACTCAAGTCCTACGCGCGCAAAGGCTCTGAGGCGTTCGAGCCCGTAGATACAAGGGCTGCGGTGTCCACTGCGCTGGCACTGATGGAGCCGCAGCTCAAAACCCGGGCCGTCAATATCATCCGCACCTTGCCCAATGAACCGGTGATGATCATGGGTGACAGGCTGCGTCTGGAACAGGTCATCATCAACCTGCTTCGCAACGCATTGGACGCCACGAAATCAGCCGCCAATCCGACCATCGAAATTCTGTTGGTGGCGGGCGATACCGTGAGCATTCAGATACGCGACAATGGCGAGGGTATCATAAACCTCGATGAGTTGTTCGAGCCGTTTTACACAACCAAACAACCCGGTGACGGGGTGGGGCTGGGGCTTGCCATCTCGTCGGGCATCGTAAACGATTTGGGCGGGCGCCTGACCGCGCGGAATGCGGTCGATGGCGGGGCTATATTTGAGGTGCAACTGCCAACGATAAGGCAGGATGTCGCCGCGGCAGAGTAAGGAACAAGAACATGAGCAAGGTCATAAAGATCGCCATTGTCGATGACGAAAAAGACATGCGGCAGTCGATTTCACAGTGGTTGGCACTGTCGGGTTTCGACACCGAGACCTTTGCATCGGCAGAAGATGCGCTCAAAGGGTTGGGCAACGACTATCCCGGTATCGTCGTCAGCGACATCAAGATGCCCGGAATGGACGGGATGCAATTTCTCAAAAAGCTGAAGGGTGTCGACAGTTCGCTGCCGGTGATCATGATCACTGGTCACGGCGACGTGCCGATGGCCGTGGAGGCGATGCGCGTGGGCGCATTCGATTTTCTGGAAAAGCCGTTCAACCCCGATCGCATGACAGAGCTGGCCAAAAAGGCGACCTCTGCCCGCCGCCTGACATTGGATAACCGGGCGCTGCGCCGGGAATTGTCGGATGGGACTGCGCTGATCAAGAAATTGATTGGGCAATCGCCACCCATGGATCGCCTGAAAGAGGATATTCTCGATCTGGGACAGGCCGATGGGCACGTGCTGATCGAGGGCGAAACCGGCACAGGCAAGACGCTGGCAGCCCATGCGCTGCACGCTGTCGGGGCGCGGGCGAACAAGAAATTTGTCCTGCTCAGTTGTTCGGCCTATGACGAAGAGACATTGGGTCGCATCATTTTTGGCCCCGCCCATGACGATGAGCCGATCCCCGCGATGGAAAAGGCGCGCGGCGGGACGCTGGTGCTGGAAGATATCGAAGCGCTGAGCCATTCGTTGCAAGCGCGGTTGCTGACCGCGATCAACAATCAAGGCACGCCTGCCGAGACCCGGATCGTGGCGATCTGCAATTTGCAGGAACAGGACCAGACCTGCGAAAGCGTGCTGCGACCTGATTTATTCTACCGGCTTGCCGCGTTGCGGATCACGGTCCCGCCCCTGCGCCAGCGGGGCGAGGATATCCTGACGTTGTTTACCCGGCTGGGAGAGCAATTTGCCGAAGAATACGGCTGCGATGCCCCCGAGGTCAGCGCGCAGGAGGCCGCTCAGCTGTTGCAGGCCCCTTGGCCGGGCAATGTGCGTCAGTTGATCAACGTGGCTGAGCGCGCCGTTTTGCAAAACCGTCGTGGGTCTGGCTCCATTGCGTCGCTTCTGATGACCGATACCGAAGAAATGAAGCCCGCGATGACCACCGAAGGCAAGCCGTTGAAAGAGTTCGTCGAGGCGTTCGAGCGGATGCTGATCGATAACACCATGCGCCGCCACAAGGGTTCCATTGTGTCGGTGATGGAGGAATTGTGCCTGCCACGCCGGACCCTGAACGAAAAAATGGCAAAATACGGGTTGCAGCGATCTGATTACCTTTAGGTGCTGCAGAAATCGGGTGCAAACTCGGGCACTTTGCACACAGCCTCTTGTGCTGGGTGCCCTTCGTCCCTTATGTAATGATTACAGATGCTCGCCCAACAGTTGCGCGATGACATCTGATAGAGATTCTCTGTTTTTGTATTTGATTATAAATCAAGACAAGACAGCTGATTTGATCCCCCGGGATCAGGAGAACGCCACGGATCGCGCGATACCGCCGACCGGGCCATGAACGGGCTTCGCCACGGCGAGGTCGGAGAAGAAACGCGATGCAAAGCGCGCAAACACACAGGCACGATGCAGACGCCCCAAGGGGCGCTGGTACGGCCGACGCGCAGATCGCCTTAATTAGACATGTAGCACGGACAACAGCGCCCCCTGGGGCGCCCCCGCAGCTATGTGCGAACGGACAACATGCCAAAGAAAATGCTTATCGATGCCACGCACGCGGAAGAAACCCGCGTTGTTGTGGTCGACGGAAACAAAGTCGAAGAATTTGATTTTGAAAGCCAGTTCAAGCGTCAGCTTGCCGGCAATATCTACCTGGCCAAGGTAACACGGGTTGAACCATCACTACAGGCGGCGTTTGTCGACTATGGCGGTAATCGCCATGGTTTCCTCGCCTTTTCGGAAATTCACCCTGATTACTATCAGATCCCGGTGGCGGATCGCGAGGCGCTCTTGGCCGAGGAAAAGGCCTATGCCGAAAGCATGAGGGCCGAGGCGGATGCCGAGGTCGAAAAACCCAAACCTAAACGCCGCCGCCGCAGCAGGGCCAAGGCGGCTGAGGTTGAAACAGAAGATGCGGTTGTGACGACCGAGGCCGAAACGCTTGAGGAAGAGACCTCTGGCGATATCACCGGTATGGAAACCATTGACCTTGACGATAGCGATGAGGGCAGCTCGCCTATGGAGCTGGTTGCCGAAACCCCGGTCGAGACACCTGCCGCAGGCGAAGGCGACGATGATGACACAGACGAGGATCAGCCAAAGGCCGATCCAAAGTCGAAGGATGAAACCATCGAAAGCGTGGCCGAAGAGGACGATACCGATGAGGTTCGTCCGGTGCGCAAGCCGCGCCCCAAGCGCTACAAAATCCAAGAGGTCGTCAAGGTTCGCCAGATTCTGCTGATCCAGGTCGTCAAGGAAGAGCGTGGCAACAAGGGTGCTGCCCTGACCACCTATTTGTCGCTTGCTGGCCGCTACTGTGTGCTGATGCCGAATACCGCCCGTGGCGGTGGTATTTCGCGCAAGATCACGAATGCTGCCGATCGCAAGAAACTCAAGGAGATTGCGGGCGCCATGACCGTGCCGGAAGGGGCGGGTCTGATTATCCGCACCGCCGGGTCCCAGCGCACCAAGGCCGAGATCAAGCGCGACTATGAATACCTGCAACGCATGTGGGAACAGATCCGCGAGCTGACGCTGAAATCGACGGCTCCGGCGAAAATCTATGAAGAAGGCGATCTGATCAAGCGTTCGATTCGCGATCTTTATTCCAAAGAGATTGATGAGGTGATCGTGGCAGGCGAGGCGGGCTACCGCACCGCCAAGGACTTCATGAAGATGATCATGCCGTCCCACGCCAAGAACGTGAAATACTACACTGAACAGATGCCGCTTTATGCCCGCTATCAGGTTGAGGGTTATCTGAACGGCATGTTCAATCCGACGGTGCAACTGCCATCTGGTGGCTACATCGTGATCGGGATTACCGAGGCGCTGGTGGCCATCGACGTGAACTCTGGTCGGGCGACCAAGGAAGGCTCGATCGAGCAGACCGCGACCAAGACCAACCTGGAGGCCGCCGATGAGGTGGCGCGCCAGCTGCGCCTGCGTGATCTCGCCGGTCTGATCGTGATCGACTTCATTGATATGGATGAGCGTCGGAATAACGCGGCCGTCGAGAAGCGGTTCAAGGAAAAGCTCAAGACCGACCGCGCCCGCATTCAGGTGGGTCGTATTTCCGGCTTTGGTCTGATGGAAATGTCGCGCCAGCGCCTGCGCCCAGGCATGTTGGAAGCAACCACCCAGATGTGTCCGCATTGTCATGGCACGGGCCTGCTTCGCTCTGACGATAACGTGGCCCTTTCGATCCTGCGCAGCCTGGAAGAAGAAGGCGTGCGGGGTCGTTCGAAAGAGGCGCTGATCAAGGCGCCGATCTCGATTGCCAACTTCCTGATGAACGGCAAACGCGAACATATCGCAGATATCGAAGCCCGCTACGGCATGTCCGTGCGGATCGAATGCGATCCGATGTTGGTGTCGCCCGACTATGCGATTGAAAAGTTCAAGACCGCTACCCGCGTGGTGCCAGATGCAGCACCTGTGGTCAGCTCTGCGGTCATCATGGCAGATGACGCGGACGATGACGCTGGCATCATCGTGGATGAGGACGTCAGCGAAGAAGTGGATGTCGAGAACGGTGATCGCGAGGATCGGCCAAAGCGCAAGCGCCGTCGGCGTCGGCGGCGTCGGGGTGGCGGCAATGGTGGCGAGAACCAGCAGACCGAGAATGGCGAAGGCAGCTCAGAGGATCAACCGCAGGAGGTTGCAGCCGACGCGCCTGTTGATGCGCCCACGCCAGAGGATGCACCCGCGCCAGAGGATGCACCCGCGCCAGAGGAAAAACCCAAGCGAACCCGGACCCGCCGCAGGAAGGTCGAAGAGACACCTGCCGCCGTAGCCGAAGGTGCAGAAGCGGCACCGGAGCAGGAGGCGCCGGACGAACTGGCGGTCGAGGAAAAGCCCGCGCCGAAAAAACGCACACGGACCCGCAAGAAAGCAGAACCCGTTGCGCAAGAAGCCCAAGCACCCCAGGTGGCAGAGGTGCCTGAGGCCGCAGAAAAGCCGAAGCCCAAGCGCCGCAGCCGTGCAAAGCCAAAGGCAGAAGCTGTCGCCGCGGAGGTCGTTTCGGCTGAAACCGCGGGTGTTGCGCAAGCGCCCGCGGAGCAAGAGCGGGCACCGGTTGCAGCACCTGCACCTGCACCGGTTGCGGAAGTCGCATCAGACGAAGCCGCCACTGACAGGCCCAAGCGCAAGGGCTGGTGGTCGCTCGGCCGCTGATGGCGGGCAAGGTTGCCGTTCCCAAGGCCTTGGGTTTCTTGGGGCGGAACTTGCCGAAATGACCGTCGAAAAATTGAGAGCGCTGCCCGATGGGTGGCGCTCTTTTCATGTGCAATGAGCGCTGCTTGGCAGAGGTCTTGTGTACCCGCTAAGGTTTGAAGGCGGATGCTGGATTTGACGTCTACCCGGATCAGGCTTTCATGATGAAATAAAGCTGCCCATCGGGCGTTTGCTCGGTGCCGATCAGCCTATGTCCGGCTTCTGCGCAGAAATGCGGGACATCGACGATGGCGGCAGGATCATCTGCCAGAACGCGCAGGATTTGCCCGGTCGTCAGCGCCTGCAAACGCTTGCGCGCCTTGAGAACGGGCAGGGGGCAGAGCAGCCCTTTTGCATCAAGATCAGCGTCAAATGTCATATGCTGGACCTATGTACGACGGCCCGTGTTGTCCACCCGCTTGTAAATGCCGGACACTTCAATGAAGCGATCCTGCTGGTGCGGCGACGCTGGCCCGCTGACCCCTTATCCTTGCCTCGAATACCCGCTATCGTGCCCTCAGGCATCAGCAAGGGTCGGCGATGAGCGCGCAATCAAAGCAAGTCAGCAGGCGGCTTGTATTCCATATTCCCGGTTACGACCCGATGCCGCCGCGCCGCTACCGCGAGCTTTATCGCGTCGAAGCCGCCGCACAGGCCAAGATCAGCGGCTACGAGATCGGTGTGAAGGCGGAAGTTTCTGATGACACGTTCCGCTGGACTGTGGGTGCCCGGATTGATGGTCAGGCGGTGATGAGCCAGATCAACGTGTTGGTCTGGTCCGATATTGTGCGCGACAGTATGTCCCAATCCATTCCGGCGACCTATTGGCAAATGATCGCGACGGCATGGACCTACATCGGCACAGGCACGTTGCGCCGCCTGATGTGGATGCGCAAAGGGCCGGTGATTGCTGCATTTTATCCGGTGGTGATGTTGCTGGCCCAGTTGATCGCTGCCCTTGTTGCAGGCGCGCTCATTGGTGGCTGGGTCCAAGATATGCTGATTGGCGCGCTGAGGCTCATGGGCCTGACAGAGGGGGCCATTTTTGATGTCGTCGCAGGCCTGGCATCGGCGATTGGCTGGGTCCTGCTGATTGGCGTCACCATTTGGTTGCTGCGCTGGTTCAAGGCGCAGGACAACAGGCTTTTTGCGTATTATCTGATGCATGACTATGCCTATTCGGCCCGGCTGCGCGGTGAAAACCCGCCGGAACTGGAAGCGCGAATGAAGGCGTTTGAAGCGATTGTCGCGCAAGCCTTGCAAGAGAACGTTGATGAGGTGCTGATTGTCGGCCATTCCTCTGGCGCGCATCTGGCCGTTTCAATCATTGCCGATCTTATCCGGGCGGGGCATGTCCGCGCGGACGGCCCGAGGTTGGCGTTTCTGTCGCTGGGGCAGGTCGTGCCAATGGTGTCTTTCCTGCCGCGTGCGTGGCGGTTGCGCAGTGATCTGGCGTTCCTGTCAACGCGCGCGGATATCACATGGGTTGATGTCTCGGCACCTGGCGACGGTTGCTGTTTTGCCCTGTGCGACCCTGTGGCGGTCTCGGGTGTTGCGCCGGACGTCAGACAATGGCCGCTTGTGATCTCGGCGGCCTTCACGCAAAGCCTGTCTGCGGCGCGCTGGAAAGAGCTGCGCTGGCGGTTCTTTCGCCTGCATTTTCAGTATCTTTGTGCGTTTGATCAGCCGCGGGAGTATGACTATTTCCAGATCACGGCAGGGCCGCTTTTCTTGGCTGATCGGTATGCGGGGCGGCAATCGTCGGGATCGCGCATTGATGTGCCGGTGTCCAAATATCGGTCAATGATGTCATGACGGCAATGCCACCCAAGCCCGGCTCGCGGCCTGAAAACGTGTCGCTTTGGCGCTATATGCGCTTGTTTCGCAAAGATATTCTGTCGGCGCAGCCTGCCAAGCTCTACCGCGCTTGGATGGCAGAGTTTCGCACCCCGTTCTTTCGCAGCTATCTGGTGAATGACCCCGATCTGATCAAAGAGGTGCTGGTCCGCAACCCTGTGGCCTTCCCAAAATCTGATCGCATCGGTGCGGGATTGCGCCCCTTGCTGGGCAAGAGTGTTTTTCTGACCAATGGAGAGGAATGGAAGCGACAACGCCGGATCATTGATCCCGCCTTTGCCGGAGGCCGCCTGCGCGATACCTATCAGGGCATTTGTGATGCGGCCGACGCGGGCGTTGCACGGCTGACGGCCAAGGCGGAAGGGACACCGCAAGAGATGGAGGCCGTTACCAGCCATATTGCAGCGGATGTGATCTTCCGCACGCTTTTTTCGATCCCGATCGAAGATGAGACAGCCCAAGAGGTGTTCGAGGCCTTCCGGGCATATCAGCGCACCCAGCCAATCCTCAATCTGGCGGCATTTTTTCCTGGCCCTGCATGGATGCCACGGTTCTTCCGCTCCGAGACCCGCGCAACGGCGCGGCAGATCCGCAGATTGATCACCAAGCTGACCCAAGACAGATTGGACCTGATTGATGCCGGAGATGCACCTGATGATCTGGCCACCAAGATACTGACCACAAAGGACCCTGAGACCAAACGCAGCTTCACACGCGAGGAAATGGTGGATCAGGTGGCGATCTTCTTTCTCGCCGGTCACGAGACAAGTGCGGCGGCGCTTTCCTGGGCGCTTTATCTGCTTGCGCTCAATCCGCTATGGCAGGAGCGGGTAGCAGAAGAGGCGGCCGGTTTTTCGGGCGAGTTTGCGGATTTATCCGACCTCAAGCACACCCGCGATGTCTTTCGCGAAACGCTCAGGCTTTATCCTGCAGTGCCCATGATGGTACGTGAAGCGACACAGCATGGCCAGTTTCGCGGGCGTGCGATCAAGCCCGGAGCACAGGTTGTCCTGTCGCCCTGGCATCTGCATCGGCACGCGCGGCTCTGGGACAACCCAGACCATTTTGACCCAAGCAGGTGGGACACCGAAAACGGCAAGGTCTGCGTGCGCGACGCCTATATGCCGTTCTCCGCCGGGCCGCGGATTTGCACCGGTGCGGGATTTGCGCAGATCGAGGGGGTCGTGATCCTGGCGCGCCTGATGCAGGCCTACGAATTCGAAACGGTCCCAGACCGTGTTCCCGTGCCGGTGGCACATCTGACTGTACGCGCAGCCGAAGGGATCTGGCTACGAATCAGGCCGCGGTAACCGCCAATTGTTTCCAATTGGTTTACAGAATCGTCTGTTTTTATGAATTGAGAGGCAAGGAAAAACGCAATTGTGACGACGGTTCACGCAATTATGCGTGAGCGAATTTATAATAAATAAGTAAAAACAAATGGTTGGAGTGAGTTATCTAATTATGGCACGCTATGCCGCATTTGCGGAACTGCCCACATTGTGCCATACCAAGATGAATAACTCTTTGGCTGGTAGGGGGCCCCAAGTCACATGACTATTTCACTTCCGGGTTCTTCCAAGAAAGGTCTTTCCGGCCTTTTCAAGCGCAAGGCAGAGCCGATAGCGGCGCGGCCCACGGCAAAAAATCAATTGGATGGTCAGCAGCTTGCAAAGCTCTTTGACAAAAAGGCCCGCGCTGCAAAGCCTGTGAAACCGGCCAAGCTGAGCGAGACCGAAATCAACGCCAGTGAGCGGCTGTCAAGCATGCGCGGCGCGCTTTACTCCAAGAGTTGATCTTTCACCAAGGCGCGTTCAAGGACGAAAATCCGAATTGCCGATGCAAGCCCGAGATCACCTCGGGCTTCATCTATTTTGGCGGCAAGCCCGTTGATGGTTTCACCCTCCGCCTCGGCGTAGTCGCGAAACCTATCCCAGAAAATATCTTCGAGCGATACACTGGTGCGGTGCCCCCGCAGAGTCAGCGACCGTTTGACGGGGCGACGGTGCGCCATCACTCGTCCTCGAATTTCAGTTGCGCCAATCGGTCACTGGCCTGTTTGGCCTTTGCGGCCTCAAGCACCTGTTCGGCCTTGGTCCGGCCAAAGCGGACGGCGTTTTCATCTGCTTTGGTTTTCGCCTCGGCCCGTGTCTTGGCTTTGCGCACATGGTTAAGGTTGACGGGCTTCATTTGGGGCCGATCATGTCCTCGGGGCGCACCACCTGATCAAAGGTCTCCGCGTCCACAAAGCCCAGTTTGATCGCCTCTTCCTTCAGTGTCGTGCCGTTTTTATGGGCGGTCTTGGCCACGGTCGTCGCGTTGTCATAGCCGATGGTCGGGGCAAGTGCTGTCACAAGCATCAGGGATTCGCGCATCAGCTTTTCAATCCGGGTCTGATCGGCTTTGATCCCGACAACACAATTGTCGGTGAAAGTGACCGATGCGTCGCCCAAAAGCTGCATGGATTGCAACACGTTATAGGCCATCATGGGCTTCATCACGTTCAGTTCGAAATGCCCCTGCGACCCGGCAAAACCGACCGCCGCGTCATTGCCCATGACATGCGCGCAGACCTGTGTCAGCGCTTCGACCTGTGTGGGGTTCACTTTGCCCGGCATGATGGAAGAACCGGGCTCATTTTCTGGCAACATCAGCTCTCCCAGGCCGCAACGGGGGCCAGAGCCAAGCATGCGGATATCTGCGGCGATTTTGTAAAGGCTGCTGGCAACGGTCTTCAACGCGCCAGACATTTCCACCAAAGCGTCATGTGCCGCGAGAGCCTCGAACTTGTTGGGGGCTGTGATGAAGGGCAGGCCGGTGATTTCGGCCATGTTGGCCGCTACCGTTTCCCCCCAGCCTTTGGGTGTGTTCAGCCCGGTGCCGACAGCGGTGCCGCCCTGTGCCAGCTCGTAAATGGCGGGCAGTGCGGCTTTGATCCGACGGATGCCCATGGCGACCTGATGGGTGTAGCCGGAAAACTCTTGCCCAAGGGTCAGCGGGGTCGCGTCCATCGTATGGGTGCGACCGATCTTGATGATGTCGCCAAACTCTCGCTGCTTTTGTTCAAGTGCGGCGTGCAGTTTTGCCAGTCCCGGCAACAGTACGTCATGCGCTGTCATGGCGACCGCGATATGCATTGCGGTCGGGAAGGTATCGTTTGAAGATTGCCCCATGTTGCAGTGGTCATTGGGGTGCACGGGGTCTTTGGAGCCTATGATCCCGCCCAGCATCTCGATTGCGCGGTTCGAAATGACCTCGTTGGCGTTCATGTTCGATTGGGTGCCTGATCCGGTCTGCCAGACCACCAGCGGGAAGTGATCGTCAAGCTTGCCAGCGACAACCTCTGCTGCTGCGGCGATGATCGCCTCGGCGCGCTCCGCATCCAGTTTTCCGCGGGCTTTGTTGGCCATTGCGCAGGCCTGTTTGATCACGCCCAGACCGCGGACAATCGCCACCGGCTGCTTTTCCCAGCCAATGGGGAAGTTCATGATCGAGCGCTGCGTCTGCGCGCCCCAATACCGGTCACTTGGAACCTCAAGAGGACCAAAGCTGTCGGTTTCTGTGCGTGTCTCGGTCATGGTTTTCCCCCTTTGGTTTCGTCACACTGACCTATAGGCAGCAGGGGGTGAAACCGCAATATCGCAAAGGGCGTCGCTGGCGTGGAACTACTTGCGAAACTGGTCAAGGCTGACGATTTCAGCTTCCTTGGGGGTATCGTCGTGATCTTCGGGTTCGACCATTTCATCCATCGGCGCTTCGTCGATGTCCACGACCTGCGCGTCGCCTTCTTCATCCTGCGTCTCAAACCGCAGCCCGAATTCGACAGACGGATCAACAAAGGTCTTGATCGCATCATAGGGAATATAAAGCGTTTCGGGGTTGTCGCCGAAGTTCAGCGTAATCGTGAAGCCTTCGTTGGTGACCTCCAGATTGTCGAACCAATGCTGGACCACCACAGTCATTTCGCCCGGATACCGGTCAGAGAGCCAATCTGCGATCTCAACTTCAGGGTGCATCGTGTCGAAGGTCACAAAGAAGTGGTGCTCGCCCGGCAACCCGTTTTTCTGCACATCGGTCAGGACTTGCTGAATAAGCCCGCGCATGGCCCGGTGCATCAGATTGCCATAGTCAATCGTGTTGGTCACGGTGCATCTCTCCCGCTGTGATGTCACTAGCATAAGGGGGTTCGATACGGGTTGAAAGGGGGGGTATCAGGACAATCCGGTCGCCGCAGTGATACGCTGCGGCCGAGGATGGCTGAATTGGACAGGATCAACGGGACGGGCCGGTGGCGCCGGCGGGGACTGATATGACGGCCAGCCGATGGCCGGCCTTTGCAGTGTTGTCAGAAAGGACAGAGGCAGCCGCCACGCCAGTCCGCCAGGGGAGCTAGAGCGCGTATATGATCGTGGCGCCGGTTATGAACACTGTTGCAAACATCGCAGCCGACACCAGCGCCAAAGTGCGGCCCATGCGGCGGTTTGGATCGGTTACCTTGAGGCGCAGCTCAAAGGCGGTCTCAGGAAACTCAAGCGCAGCGGCGTTTGATCCGCTCCAATCGTTTCGCGCATTCCAGCGGCGTACCTCGGCCGCGTTCCACCCGTTGAAAACCACAATGATCGCGGCGATGATGACGAAAGACGACGGCACCCATATCGTGTAGCCCCCCGTTGCTTCATCCGCCATCGGCGCAAAGCTCCAGAGCCGACCGGCGATATCATAGGCGGTATAGAGTACCACTTCCTTCATCGTCGTGAGCGACCCCAGCAGGATGTTTGACAGGATCACTCCGACAAGTGCCAGCAAACGCAGGCTTTGGACCGCGCCTTGGGGTGCGTCGCGTCGATCAAAAACGACTGCGAAGAAGTTGAGCCCTACCAGCGCCATGCACATATGGGCAAAGACGGCGAGCGATTGCATGGTGACCGCGGCGTTGTGCAGTGCAGGGACCTGCCAGAGGTAGAGCGCAGAGATCAGCAAGACAAAGCTAACGTCAAGCCGGGTGAGGATACGCGACGCAAACTGCGCTGCGGGAGTTTGCGAAATCCGATTGAGCCCGCGTCGCGCGTCGCGTGGTAACCCCGCGCGCAGCACAGGCCATGGGTGCGCCAGAACGATCAGCATCGGGCCGAGCAGTCGGATCAGAAGATGCTGTAGTTGATGCGCTGCAAACAGTCTCTGTCCGGCGCCCGCAAGTGGTCCGATGAGCGCGATTGCAAGCAGAATGATCCCTGCGGTGAACAAGGCGTGCCGGAGGACGCCGACACGCTCGCGCACCAGCCCTGGCCGCGCAGTGCCGCGCAAATATGTCCAAACCACCCCGGCGATGACCGCAAGAGCGACCGGGAAAAGCGGCGACCCAAAAGGCACGAAGTCAATGGCGCTCACGGTGCTACCCAAGCTGGGTCTTGCGCGGACGCGCAGGGCCACAGTCAGCGGCCCTACCATGTCGATTTTTTGCTGTGCTTCCGCCCATCGTTTGAGCGGTACTGTCAATGATCATCCTGAACGGGTGGCCTTAGTTACCGAGATACGAGGCGTAGATTTGCTGGCTCTTGTCGAGGCCAACAACAAAGACGTCAAAGGCATCACGATCGTCGCTGTAATCCATACCCGGAGAGCCAACAGGCATACCCGGTGTGGCGAGGCCAAGCACCTCTGGGCGCTCTTCCAGCAATCGGGTGATCTCGCGAGCCGGAACATGGCCTTCGATCGTGTATCCCGCAACGGTCGCCGTGTGGCAGGCCCAAAGATCATCAGAGAAACCGGAGGCTTCCTTTGCGGCAGAGAGTTCATCACCAGAGACGTCGCGAACATTCATCGTAAACCCGACCTCTTGCATGGCCGCGACCCATCCGCCGCAACAGCCGCAGGATGCCTGCTTAAGAACGTCAATGACAGGTCCTGCACCCTGCGCATTGGCGAATGTGGTTGCACCCAGCGCAAAGCTTGCGGCCAAAAGTGTCGTCTTCATCATCTTAGGATCCTTCAGTGGTGAATTTTCGGGCGTGATTCCCGCCGCTTGGGTGCAGTTTGGATGCTCTAGGGTCTTTAGGTTCAAGTCGGAAAACCTTCCTGCGCTGGAATGACGCAGCGTCACCATCCACTATCAGCGCACCGAGCGCGTCATCAAGCCGATTGGGATCAGCGTTTCGAGCATGCGTGACCGCTTGCCTAGCCCAGAATCCGGCTGATCTCACGCAGGATCTTGGCGCGGATGGTTTGCGGGTATTCACGGTGGGTGCGGGCGGTCATGACAAAACCGTTGCGGGTGATGACGGCACCGCGAAAGAAATTCGTGATGGCCAGCCCCATCGATTCAATCGCGATGCCATTGATGGTGACGCCTGCGCGCTCGGCCGCGTTGCGCGCCGCGCGCACGTCCGATCCGCCATTGGGGGTGCCATCGCCCGAGACATCAATGACCCGCCGCTCACATTCGGGCACCTGATCAAAGAGCCCAAGCGAGAAATAGATCGCTTCGGCCGGGGCGGTGTCAGAGAGCACAAAGGCCCTTTCCATCAGGCGGGCCTTTTGGGCGAAGGATTCGACATCTAGTGCGGTACGCATCCGCGCCCAGGGAATTGAAACGGTTTGCTTGTCAGCCCCTGACCACTGCACAACCGCGAGGAAATTGTCGCCCGCGACCATCGTTTCGATGATCTCGGGGTCGCGCAATGCGTCGGCCAGCCCATCGGTCTGCAATCGGTACTCCGCCGTGTCGATCGAATTGGAGACATCAATCGTGAGAAGCAGGGCCGTCTCACAGGCCTGCGCTGCGAAAGGAACAAGTGAAATCAATGACGCAAAAGCAAGCCGTGACATGAGATGATCGTGCGCAGAGCCCTGCGCCATTGCAAGCCACAAGTTTGTGCAGCGGTCATCAGGGGAGAAAAGTGCAGGTTTCTGTTGCCAGGTACCTGCGGACCCCGCCCAAGGTCGCAAAACCTTGGGAGTTAGGTTTCGATATTACGCGCGAGCTTACGCTGCGAGTGCCATCGGTGCTTTGTTGTCATTTGCAACTAGCTTTTTTGTACCGATAACGGTGGTAACTCACCGGGACAAAGCATAACCCCTTTAGACGTTCGTCGATCCTATTTCGTCCCCATTGCTGCCAAATGAGCAGATTTTGGTGGAGACGCCGGGTACCGCCCCCGGGTCCGATCCGCTTATTACGAGCGCGTTTATGTCCATAGTCCCGAAGGACATGCCAAACATAGGCAAGGCAGCGGGCCGCCGCAAGGGGTTGCTGCATTGCGCAGGCAGGCATGCGGCCTATGATGGGGTGCGATGTGTAATCTATATTCTTTGACGTCCGCCCAATCGGCGATCACCGATCTGGTCGGTTTGTGGCGCGATGATACCGGCAATTTGCCCGTGATGACGGGCATTTACCCTGATTATCCTGCCCCGGTGATTACCAGGGTGCCAGAGGGTCGCGTCATGCAGATGATGCGCTGGGGGATGCCGTCACCGGCTTTTGTGTTGAAAGGCAAGAAAACCGACAAGGGTGTCACCAACGTGCGCAACACGACCTCGCCGCATTGGCGGCGCTGGCTTGGCCCGGCGCATCGTTGTGTGGTGCCGTTCACGCGGTTTTCGGAGTATCAGACGATCAAGGGTGAAAAACCCAAGACGGTCTGGTTTGCCCCAACTGGCCCGCAAGAGACGCTCTTTTTTGCGGGCATCTGGACGAACTGGACCTCGGTGCGCAAACTCAAAGAGGGAGAGACGACCGACAACCTTTTCGCCTTTCTGACCGTTGAACCCAATGGCGTTGTCGCCCCGATCCACCCCAAAGCGATGCCCGTGATCCTGCGCAGCCCCGAGGCATTGGCCCATTGGCTCGATGCCCCGGTGGAAGAAGCGCTGAAACTGCAACGCCCCTTTCCCGATGATGGGCTCAAGATCGTGGACGGACCGGGCTAGAGGTCCGGCAAGATGGCTGGAATGCCGATGGCGGCTCCAATGGTGAAGAATGCCGGCTTCTTGGGGATACCGCATCCATTGCCAATGATGTCTGCCGTCTTTCGTGTTTCTGATCTGACGATCTGGAACACGGCAGTTGGTGTTCAAGTTCTCATGAGGCTTGCGAATATTGGGCGACGATATCGCTGAACCCGTCATAGCGCTGTGCGATGATCCGCGTCAGCGGTCGCCCGGCTTGGGTGATCCGCAGTCCCTGACCCGTGGCCACGACATGACCGGCAAACTCTTCGAGGATGGCTTTGTGGATCGGGAGCAGATCACGCGCATTCGGGTGCGCGTCCAGTTTCTTGAGGTCAATCTCGAAATCACACATCAGCATGTTGATCGCAGCCGATCTTAACCTGTCCTCGGCGACCATCTCATATCCGCGGTGGCCTGAGAGCATTCCGGCCTCGACCCGTTCGATATAGGCGGCTGTGGCCGAGGCATTCTGGACATAGCCCTGTGCAAATTGCGAAATGGAAGAGGCACCGATGCCGATCAGGGTGGGGCAGGTATCATCGGTATAGCCCTGGAAATTCCGGCGCAGGCGCCCGTTCGTGGCGGCAACAGTCAGGCTGTCATCGGGTTTGCCGAAATGGTCGATCCCGATGGCCTGATAGCCACTGCCGGTAAAGGCCTGTGCGGCCTGGCGGGCCAGGTGGTAGCGGTCCTCTTCCCCCGGCAATGCCGCATCGGGGATCAGCTTTTGCCGCTTTGAGAAGTTTGGCACATGGGCATAGCCGTAAAGCGCGATGCGGTCGGGGTCCAATGCGCGGACCTTGGCAATTGTGTTGGCCAGTCTTGCCGGTGTTTGATGCGGCAATCCATACACCAGATCAGCATTCAGCGAGGTGATCCCGGCGGCGCGCAGGCTTGTGACACAAGCCCGGGTGGCTGCAAAGCTTTGCTTGCGGCCAATCGCTTTTTGCACCTCAAGCGCGAAATCCTGAATGCCGATGCTGGCGCGGGTCATGCCCATCTCGGCCAGGGCGGTGATTTTTGCCTCATCCACAAGTGTGGGGTCAATCTCGACCGAGAAACTGAAATCAGCGGCCGGTGGGATCACATCCATGACGGCCTGCGCGAGGTCGCGGATCATATCAGGGGGCAGGATGGTCGGGGTGCCGCCGCCCCAATGCATCTGCCCCATGGTGACACCGGCAGGCAAGGTCGCCCGCAGCAGCTTCAGCTCTTTTTTCAAAACCCGCAGATAGTTGACCACCGGCTTGAGCGTTGTTGTGCCTTGGGTCCGGCAGGCGCAGAACCAGCATAGGCGTTCGCAGAAAGGTATATGGACATAGATCGATACCGGCGTCGCGGGATCAAGCGCCTTCAGGCAGCTGACCTGAAAATCCGCACCGGTCTTTGGTGTGAACGCAGTGGCAGGCGGATAACTGGTGTAGCGCGGGACACGGGCATCAAACAGCCCCATGCGGCGAAGATCTTCGAGGTGTTCCATACCCTCTCTTTTGGCAGAGAGGCGCATGGGGTTTGTTGCGCCAGATCAAGTCGCGCCGGGTTTTGGAAGTCTGCCGGGCTGATTGATGAAAAAAGCCGAAGCTCGGCTGGGTTTTTCAGTGGCTTTGGCCAATCTGTCGAAACTTACCCGCGCTTTGCCTGCCGCTTTGCGATCACATCCCTGGCAAGCTCTTGGGTATAGGCGGCCAGAGCGGCCAGATGCCCGTCAGCTAACGGCCCGTTCCGCGCTTCCAGCGCATCGGCAATGCCGCTGTGCAAGGCGATGATCTTTTCGCGCGACCGTGCACTGAAGGTGATCATGTTCATCAGTGGCTGCATCGCCTCGACAGCGCCTGCAAGCTGATACGACAGCACAGGATTGCCGGCCGCATCAACCAAGGCGCGGTGAAAGGCCACGTCAGAGGCGCAAAACGCCTCATCCGTCAAGCCCGGTTGCGATTGCCGATGCGCCTCGGCGCGCATGGTTGCAAGGTGATCTGCGGTGCGCCGCTCTGCGGACAAAGGTGCGCAGGCGCGTTCCAGCGCATAGCGCGCTTCACAGGCCGTCGCGAAACTGACCTCGTTCATGGACAAAAGCAGGGTCGAGGTCGTGATCTGCTGCCCATAGGCATCCTCGAATTTGAGCCGGTTGACAAAGGCGCCACCGGTAGCCCCGCGCTGGGTTCTTATCAGTGACTGTGCCGCCAGTCTTTTCAGCGCCTCGCGCACAGTTGGCCGTGAGACATCGAATTGCTCTGCCAGTTCGGCCTCGGAGGGCAGCCGCTTATCAACCGGCAGGTCGCCAGAGATGATTGCGTCGCGCACGGCTTTGGCAATCTGGGCAGACAGATCGGCGGGGTTGTCAGGGTCAATTTTCATTTGTCAGACAATTAAACGTCTGACATATGATAATGCAAGACCTGAGTCGTCACATCAGACCGTAGGGAGGCTGTCCTTGCCGCAAATGATCCGCGCCACGCTTTGGCTATCATTCTTCAGTGTCATTCTGTTGGCATGGTGGATGCTTTATACCCAAGCGATGTTGATGGACGTTGACCTGATCGGGCGGCCCGGTCCGATGGCGCAGGCGATGGCGGCGATGGACCCGGCTATGGCGGCGGATATCCCCATGGCGCGCTTTGGGACATTGTTTGGCATGTGGGCGGCGATGATGGCGGCAATGATGCTGCCAACCATGGTGCCGACATTGACCACCTACGAGCGGCTTATGCGCAGCGCCGATGGCACCCGCGCCGGGTGGGTGGGGGTCTTGTTGGGATATTTCATCGTCTGGGTCGGGTTTGCCGCCATGATCGCGGCGGTGCAGCTATCGTTGCTGTTTGGTGGCGTGATCAACCTGTTGGGGGCCGGGCCGCAATGGTTTGGCGCGGCCCTGTTGATCGCCGTTGGCGCTTTTCAATTTACCCGCGCCAAAGAGGTCTGCCATGGCGTATGCCATGCGCCGATGACCTATTTCCTGGGCAATTGGCGCACCGGTTTCGGCGGCGGTTTGCGCATGGGCCTTGGGTTGGGCGCGTTTTGTGTGGGATGTTGCTGGGGCTATATGGCGCTTGGCTTTGTGGGCGGTGTGATGAGCCTGCTCTGGATGGGCCTTGCCACGCTCTTGATGATTTTCGAAAAACTGCCCGAAATCGGGCACCATGTGGTCAAGCCGACCGGGGCGGTTCTGATTGCCTCTGGTCTGGCTTTGGCTGTCTATTGAGGAAAGGGACGCGATATGGCTGAAAAGAAACGGGCACCCGCCGATCGGTTGCCGATCTCGCAGCGGATCGACCAGCGGATGGAAAGCAACCCGCTGCGCCGCAAGATGAAGCCGACCGAATGGGCGATCAAGGGCGAGCTGTTCCTGAACTGCTCCTGCACCGTCTTTTGCCCCTGCGTGGTCAGCCTGGGCGCGCACCCGCCAACCGAAGGGCATTGCCACGCATGGATGGCGATTGCCATTGATGAAGGCCATTTTGAGGGCGAGGACCTTTCCGGCCTGAACGTGGGTCTGCTGGTGGATATTCCGGGCCGGATGGCCGAGGGCAACTGGCGCGTGGCCGCCTATGTCGATGAGCGGTCGACCCAAAAGGCCTACAACGGTATTTTGAAAATTTTCAGCGGTGCCGCGGGGGGCACCACGGGTCTTTTTACCATGCTGGTGTCCGAGATTATCGGGGCCGAGCGAGAAAAGGTCGAGATCGTGCGCGAAGGCACCAGGCGCGGCATCTATATTGGCCGTAAAATTCAGGGTGAGATTGAGATGATGACGGGCAAATCCCCCGACCATCCGGTGATGGTCAGTAACTCCAAATACTGGATGGGGCCTGATATCATTGCCGCCCAAGGCACCAAATCGAAGGTCCGTGATTATGGCCGGGTCTGGGATTTTGGCGGGAAATCGGCAGAGATATGCCCGATTGACTGGAAAGGCCCCAAGCCTTGATCACGCCCGCCTATTGTCAGACCATGGCGCGCTATAACGCCTGGCAGAACAATGGTTTGCGCGCGATGATCGCAGATATGGACCGTGACGATCTGTCCCGTGACCGCGGTGCATTCTTTGGCTCGATCATCGGGACGCTGAACCATCTGCTTTGGGGTGATGCGATCTGGATCAGCCGCTTTGATGGGGGTGAAGGGCCGGATATGTCGATCAAGGACAGTGTGGATTTCACCCCGACCCCAGCGGTCTGGGCGGCGGATCGCTTTCGGATGGATACGCGCATAACCTTGTGGGCCCAAAGCGTCAGCGCAATTGATCTTGTCGGCGACCTCACCTGGTTTTCGGGGGCGACGGGGCGTGAAGTGACCAAGCCGATTGCCTTGTGTGTGATGCAGCTTTTCAACCACCAGACCCATCACCGTGGTCAGGTCCATGCGATGCTGACGGCGATGGGGCTGAGGCCCAATGATACCGATCTTCCCTTCATGCCAGAGGAAATGTGATGGCTGTGATTGCACCGTCGCGCCGCATTCGGCGCACCCCGTTTACCGAGGGCGTCGAGGCCGCCGGGGTCAAGGGTTATACCGTTTATAACCATATGCTGCTGCCCACTGTGTTTCGCAGCGTGCAGGAAGATTATCATCACCTCAAGACCGCCGTGCAGGTCTGGGATGTGGCGGTGGAACGTCAGGTGGAGCTGCGCGGACCTGATGCCGCCCGTCTGATGCAGATGCTGACCCCGCGTGATCTGCGCGGGATGCTGCCGGGGCAGTGTTATTATGTGCCCATTGTGGATGAAACCGGGGGCATGTTGAATGATCCCGTGGCGCTGAAACTGTCTGAGGATCGCTGGTGGATTTCCATTGCCGACAGTGATCTTTTGTTCTGGGTCAAGGCGCTGGCCTATGGCTATCGGCTGGACGTGCTTGTGGATGAACCTGATGTGTCGCCCTTGGCGGTGCAAGGACCATTGGCCGATGATCTGATGGCGCGGGTCTTTGGCGATGCAGTCCGGGCGATCAAGTTTTTCCGCTTCGGCTGGTTTGATTTTCAGGGCGTCAGCATGGCGGTGGCCCGCTCGGGCTATTCCAAGCAAGGGGGCTTTGAGATTTATGTTGATGGCACCCGCAACGGGATGCCGCTGTGGAACGCACTGATGGAGGCGGGTAAGGACCTGGATGTTTTTGCCGGATGCCCCAACCTGATTGAACGGATCGAAGGGGGGTTGTTGTCCTATGGCAATGACATGACCCGCGAGAACACGCCGCATGAATGCGGGCTGGGCCGCTTTTGTTCGACCCAGACAGCAATTGGCTGCGTGGGCCGCGATGCGCTGTTGCGCGTGGCCAAGGAAGGGCCGACCCAGCAAATCCGCGCCATTGCGATTGAAGGTGAGGTTCCGGCCTGTGATCAGGTCTGGCCGCTGATGGCCAAGGGAAAACGCATCGGGCAGGTAACCTCGGCCGCGAAATCACCAGACTATGATACCAATGTCGCCATCGGTATGGTGCGCATGACCCATTGGGATGAAGGCACGTCAATTGAGGTGCAGACGCAAGACGGCCCGCGCGCGGCGACGGTGCATGAGAATTTCTGGATTTAGGTCCAGTCGCGCCGTCGGAGCCTCCGGCGGGAGTATTTTAGGCAAGATGATGAGGAAAAGAGAATGTTCAAGGCATTGATGGTCGAGAAGGACGAGGAAGGCAAAACCAGCGCCTCGGTGCAGGAGTTGTCGTTGGATCAGCTTCCGGATGCGGAAGTGACGGTCGCGGTGGAGTATTCCACGGTCAATTATAAGGATGGGCTTTGCATTGGCCCCGGTGGCGGTCTGGTGCGTAACTATCCTCATATTCCGGGCATTGATTTTGCCGGGACAGTCGAAGCGTCCGATGATCCGCGCTACAAGCCCGGCGACAAGGTGGTGCTGACCGGATGGCGTGTGGGTGAGGCGCATTGGGGCGGGTATTCCCAGAAGGTGCGGGTGCGGGCGGATTGGCTGGTGCCGCTGCCAGAGGGGCTGGATACCCGTCAGGCGATGGCAGTGGGCACCGCTGGCTTTACCGCGATGCTGGCGGTCATGGCGCTGGAGGAGCATGGCATCAAGCAAGGTCCGGTACTGGTCACTGGTGCAGCGGGTGGCGTTGGGTCCGTTGCGACGGCCATTCTTGCCAAACTGGGGCATGAGGTGGCTGCGGTCACCGGGCGGCCTGAAACGGCCGATTACCTCAATTCACTGGGCGCGACACAGATTGTGGCGCGCGAAGAGATCAATGAAATCACCCGGCGTCCGCTGGAGGCGGAGAATTGGGCGGGCTGTGTTGATGCGGTTGGCGGCGAAATGCTGGCGCGTGTTCTGGGTCAGATGAAATACGGGGCCTCGGTTGCGGCGGTGGGCCTTGCAGGCGGGGCCGGGATGCCGGCCTCTGTCATTCCATTTCTGCTACGCGGTGTGAACTTGCTGGGGATCGACAGCGTGTTGCAACCCTACGACAACCGGGTCCGGGCCTGGGCGCGGATTGCCAAGGACCTGCCGATGGACAAACTGGAGGCAATGATCCAGCCAGCGACGCTGGCGGACCTGCCGGCGTTGGGCGAGGGGATCCTCAGAGGGCAGGTCAAAGGCCGGGTGGTTGTCGATGTCAACGCCTGATCGGGCGTGTCGCAAATGAACAATTCTGGCCGCCGTTTCTGAAAGAATCGGCGGCGAATTTCATGAAAATAAGGGTGATATGCTGCGTTGCGGCGTGAGCGCCCGTGTCGCTTTTGAGGCATTTCTGCCGTTTAACAGTTTGGTGGCCAACAAATTCAGTGTACCCTGATCGCATAATAAATCGCGAACAGGGGACACGACCATGGCACCGAAACCACCATTAATGGATCTGCCGATCAAAACGGCAGAGAGCGGATTTTACCGCGGATTTACCAAAGACGTGACGATCACGGCCAAGATATTGGTCGGCGCGCTAATTATCTGGGCTGTCGCCTTTCCTGATCAGGCAGCGGCCGTTCTGGGCGGGATCAACGGCTTTATCCTTGCAACATTCAACTATTGGTACGTTTATGTGATGGCATTCTTTGTCATCCTTTGCCTTGGTCTGGCGATTTGGCCCGCTGCGGGCCGTTTGAAGCTGGGGATGCCGGATGACAAGCCCGAGTTTTCAAATTTCTCGTGGTTTTCCATGATGTTCGGCGCCGGTATCGGTATCGGCATGCTGACATTTGCGACCGCTGAACCACTGTATCACTTTGCAGCGAACCCATCGACGATCATGGGAGAGACAGCGGGCAGTACCGCGGAAAACGTAAGGGCGTCCTATGTCTGGGCCTTTACCCACTGGGGGCTTGCGGCCTGGGCGTCATACGCCGTCGTTGGTCTGGCTTTGGGGTATTTCTCTTATCGCCGCGGCCTGCCGCTGACAATCCGCTCAGGTCTGACGCCCTTGTTTGGCAAGGCGCTTTCAGGGCCATTGGGTCATGCGGTTGATGTGGTTGCCGTTGTCGCCACGGTGTTGGGTGTGTCCCAGACGCTCGGCTTTGGGGTGGAACAGTTTATTTCCGGGCTATACCGTATCGGTTTTGGCGAATGGCTTTATACGACCAATGCCGCAGGCGAGCAGTCGTCCTCGACCATGGGCATTGTCGTGGCATTGCTGGTCATCATGGGGGCATCGACGTTATCGGCGCTGTCGGGTGTCGGCAAAGGCATCAAGTGGCTGTCCAACATCAACATGGGGCTGAGCTTTTTCCTGCTTGCTTTCTTTGTCGTCTTTGGGTCGACCTTTTTCGGTCTGACGGCACTGTTTGTGGGTATCTGGGATTACCTCGCCTCGATCCCCGGCAACATCCTCACGGTATGGGCCGCTGATGGCACTGAGCAAGGTGATGCGCTGGCCGGGTGGCAGGGTGGATGGACCATCTTCTACTGGGCATGGTGGATCGCATTTGCGCCCTTTGTCGGGGTGTTTCTTGCGCGGATTTCGCGAGGGCGTACGGTGCGGGAATATGTGCTGGGTGCTTTGATCATTCCTGCTGCCATGTGCTTTGTCTGGTTTTCGCTGGTTGGTGGCACCGCCATTGATCTGGAACTGAATGGCGATGCCAACGGGGCGATAACGGGTGCGGGGCAGTCGGATCAGCTCTTTGCCATGCTGGCTGTCATCTTGCAGCCAACCTTGGCGTGGATCATGTCGGTCATTGTTGTGATCCTGTTGCTGACCTATCTGGTGACGTCTGCTGACTCGGCTGTTTTGATTATCAACACGATCAATGCTGCCGGTGACGAGGGGCCAAAAGCACGTCCACATATCCTGTTCTGGGGGGCCGCCCTGGCGCTGGTTGTGGGTGGTTTGATCATCGCAGGTGGTTTGGGCGCGATCCAGACAGCCATGGTGATCGGCGCGCTGCCCTTTAGTCTGGTGATGGTGCTGATGGGGATAGCATTGCTCAAGGGTATCTGGCGCGACAGCCGCCGTGAAGCGGCGGGTGTGGCGACGACCGTGCCCGAGCAGAGTATTCCTGCCGAATAGACCTGCGCCATGGTGCAGATAAATTGGCCTCGGCGCTTGTGCACCGGGGCCTTTTTCGTATCCATGGGGCCATGACGCTAGATATCGCATGGGTGCGCGCCCAATTTCCCGCCTTTGAAGTGCCGTCCCTGCAAGGGCAGGCCTTTTTTGAAAACGCCGGTGGGTCATACACTTGCCGTCAGGTGATCGACCGGTTGCATCGGTTTTACGTGCAGCGGAAGGTGCAGCCCTATGCCAGCTATGACACCTCACGTATCGGGGGTGAGGAGATGGATGAAGCAGGCTTCAGACTGGCGGCCATGTTGGGCGTGGACACGGACGAAGTGTCCTTTGGTCCGTCGACTTCGCAGAACATCTATGTGCTGGCTCAGGCGGTGCGTCAGTGGATCAAGCCGGGGCAAAGCATTGTAGTCACCAATCAGGATCACGAGGCCAACAGCGGCCCGTGGCGCAAATTGGCAGATGAGGGCGTGTCCGTGCTGGAATGGCAGGTGCACCCCGAAACGGGTGAATTGCACGCTGATGATCTGGCCAAGCTACTGGAACAGGATGTGGCACTGGTGTGTTTTCCGCATTGTTCCAATGTGGTGGGTGCGATCAATGATGTGGCGGCAATCACCCGGTTGGCGCATTCAGCTGGCGCGCGTGTTTGCGTGGATGGCGTTTCTTACGCGCCGCATGGGTTCCCTGATGTCGGCGCGCTGGGGTGCGATGTGTACCTCTTTAGCGCCTACAAGACCTATGGACCACATCAAGGGATCATGGTCATCCGCCGGGACTGGGGCATGGAATTGCCGAACCAAGGCCACCACTTTTATGGCGACTGCCTTTACAAGCGCTTTACGCCTGCGGGCCCGGATCATGCGCAGGTCGCTGCCTGCGCCGGGATGGCGGATTATTTTGATGCGTTATCGGTGCATCATGGCTGTGGCACAGGGGTGGCTGCCGCGCGCAAGGCGCATGATTTGATGCGCGAGCATGAGGTCGCATTGGCGCAACCATTGCTGGATTATGTCTCAGCCAAGAATTCGGTGCGCCTTATCGGCCCAGCGGAGGCAACCCGCCGGGCGCCGACGGTTGCCTTGGCGCTTGCAGGCGATGCAAGGCAAGCCGCCGCAAAGCTAGCACCGCTTGGTATCTTGGCCGATGGCGGTGATTTCTACGCGCAGCGTCCGTTGTCTGCGGTTGGCGTAGACCTTTCCAAGGGCGTTCTGCGCTTCAGTTTCGTCCACTACACTTCCAAGGCCGAGGTTGACGCACTGATGGGCGCGCTAGATCAGGTTTTGTGAGCAGGCCAAACAGCCCTGCGCGAAAGACCTGATGAGCAAACCCCCTATCCTGATGTGGTTCCGGCGCGATCTACGCCTCAGAGATCATGCGGCGCTGACTGCGGCTTGCAGGGCGGGCCGGCCCGTCATTCCGGTATTTATCCATGATGAGCTAACCGAAAGCATAGGCGCGGCCGCAAAGATGCGGTTGGGCCTTTCGGTTGCGGATCTGGCAAAATCCCTGGGCGAAAAGGGCAGCAAACTGATCCTGCGTCGCGGCAAGGCGATTGCTGTCTTGCGCGACCTGATCGCACAGACCGGGGCAGGGGCCGTCTATTGGTCGCGTCTTTATGATCCGCAAAGCCGAGAGCGGGATACCAAGCTGAAGGCGGCGCTGAAGGATGACGGCGTGACGGTCGAGAGTTTCAAGGGTCATATCCTGTTCGAGCCCTGGACGGTCGAAACCAAGACGGGCGGCTATTACAAGATCTTTACGCCGATGTGGAAATCCGTGCGCGGCATTGACCAGTCTGCCGCGCTGCCAGAGCCCGGCCAAATTCCTGCACCGGGTCGCTGGCCGCAGTCAGATAGGATTGATGACTGGCATATGGATGCGCCCACGCAGCGCGGTGCGGATGTTCTGAAATCCCATTGCACAATCGGTGAAATGGCCGCCGCGCACCGTTTGGGCAGCTTCATCGCCAATGACGTTGCAAATTACGCCAGAAACCGGGATTTGCCCGCGGTCAACGGCACCTCTGGCCTATCCGAAAATCTGACTTACGGAGAGATCAGCCCACGGACCTGCTGGCACGCGGGATGGCAGGCGCTTGATGATGGCACCGGCGGGGCGGAAACTTTCCTCAAAGAATTGGTTTGGCGCGAATTCGCGTACCATTTGGCCTATCACACGCCGCACATCACCACCGATAACTGGAAAGAGGATTGGAATGCCTTTCCCTGGAACACCGATGAACGATCTGCCGAGGTCATCGCCTGGAAGCAAGGGCGCACCGGCATCCGCTTTGTCGATGCGGCGATGCGCGAGATGTATGTGACAGGCAGGATGCATAACCGGGGCAGGATGATCGTGGCCTCTTACCTGACCAAACATCTGCTGAGCCACTGGAAGATCGGGCAGGCGTGGTTCGCCGATTGCCTGATCGACTGGGATCCTTGCAGCAACGCGATGGGATGGCAGTGGTCGGCAGGGTCAGGGCCGGATGCGACACCCTATTTCCGGATTTTCAATCCGGTGACCCAATTGGACAGGTTCGACGCCGACCGCCGCTACGTGAAAAAATGGATCGCGGAAGGGTCACGTCAGCCCAGCAAGACGGCACTGTCTTATTTCGACATGATCCCGCGCCGCTGGGGCATGACGGCGCAAGACCGCTATCCCGATCCGATCGTCCCTGCCGATGCGGGGCGCAAGCGTGCACTGGAGGCCTACCAGAACCGCGGATTCTGAGCGCCTCAAGCTCAGCCTCGCTAATTTTGAACGTTTTCCGTGACTTCGCCGTATCAAGGGTTAACTTGTGTGGAGCCGGAGCCACTTATGCGCTCTGGTGCGCCGCGACATGACGACAGGAAGAACAATGATCTTAACCAGTACAGACGGCCAAACCGGGCTTCCGCGTTATTTTGCGCGTGTCTTTGATCAGGTCAAGGATACGCAGAAGGGACGGGTTGATATCATTCTGCCCGACGGGCGGCATTTTCGCGCCGAGGGGCCGCAGCCGGGCTATGTCGCCGAGGTGCATGTGCATAACAACGATCTGTTTGCCCGCACCGTCCGCGAAGGCGACATGGGGTTTTCGGAGGCTTATCTGGATGGGTGGTGGACGACACCTGATCTGATGGCGGTCATGGATTTCATGCATGACGAGGCCGAGCACATCTACGACGGTTTCCCGGCCCAAAGGTTGATCCAATTCTATGAGCGGGCCCGTTTCTGGATGCAGCGCAACTCCAAATCGCAGGCCCGCAAGAACATTAGCTACCACTATGATCTGGGTAATGATTTCTATGGCCTGTGGCTTGATGATACGATGACCTATTCTTCCGCCATCTTTGAGACAGGTCAGGAAAGCACCGAAGCCGCACAAATCGCCAAATACGCCAGCATGGTTGACCAAATGGGCGCCAGAAGGGGCGATCACGTGCTCGAGATCGGCTGCGGTTGGGGGGGCTTTGCCGAATATGCCGCGAAAGAACGCGGGATCAAAGTGACCGGGCTGACCATCAGTCGTGAACAACACGACTATGCGGTGGCGCGCATGGCCAAGGCGGGCCTGTCCGATTTGGTCGAGATCAAGATGCAGGACTATCGTGATGAAAAAGGCCTCTACGACGGTATTGCCAGTATCGAAATGTTTGAAGCTGTGGGTGAACAATACTGGCCCACATACTTTGAAACCCTGCGTGCGCGCCTGAAACCGGGCAAACACGCAACACTTCAGATCATCACCGTAAATGACGCCCGCTGGCAAAGTTACCGCAAAGGCGTGGACTTCATCCAGAAGTACATTTTCCCCGGCGGCATGCTGCCCAGCCCCAAGGTTCTACGCCAAGAAGTTGAAAAGGCTGGATTAAATGTCAAAGGCTCGGTTGAATTTGGAAACAGCTACGGGCTGACCCTGCGTCGCTGGCACACAACATTCAACGCAAAATGGGATCAGGTCGCCGCTTTGGGCTTTGACGCGCGCTTCAAACGCATGTGGGATTTTTATCTGACCTCTTGTGCCGCGACATTTGATAGCGGAAACTGCGATGTAACGCAGATTACCGTGACACGGCCCAGCTAATGTGCGGGACCGTGCGCGCCAAATTAAGGACGCAGTGATATGCCCACAGCCGGACGTCTTGCAGGTGCAGTTGTTTTTGGTTTGTTCGGTTGGTACCTTGCCGGGCTGACAATCCCTTTCTTTCCAGAGGAAAACGCCCCGACCTTCTGGTTACCGGTCGTGAGCTTTATCGGCCTTGTCATTGGCTGGAAAATTTGCGGCAGCCGCGCCGGGCGGGGCTATAACCCGGCCATCGGCATCGGTCTGACATGTGCGTTTGCCCTCGGGTTCGTGGCGATTTTTGCGATATCTTTCAACCAGATGATCTCGAACGCGCTGCGCAATCGCTACCGGGACGGCACAATGGAAGCGGTCGTGGATATTTTTAACCAGATGATCGAATACGCAGTCCTGTTCGCCGATGTGAACCTGATTGTCACGGCATTGGTCGGCGGTGTCATAGGGGCCTGGATCACCGAATACTTCGGCCAGCGTTTTCCATAATACATGGATCTTTTTGTTTACGGGACGCTGCGGTCCCCTGACCTGATGGCGGCGGTGTCCGGCGGTGCTGTGCGCGCCGGCCTGCCTGCGCAACTGGCCGGATACGGTGTTTTCCCTGTGCAGGGGAACGTCGTGCCCTTTATTGCCACGCAGATCGGTGGCTTGGCTGAAGGCGTCATTTTTGCGGACCTGAACAGTCAACAGATGGCGCGTCTCAATCTTTATGAAGGTGCGTTCGGGTATCGGCTTGTGAATGTCGCCGTTCAAACGGCTAACGGTCGACGGGAGGTCAAATGCTATCTGCCACCCGAAAATGTCGCGGTGGGTCAGGGCATTTGGTCGCTCGACGCATGGGAGGCAGATCACCTTGCACCGGCGATCCTTGCGGTGACAGAGCTTTTTTCACATAACCCTTTGCCGTCGTTTGAGGTGCTGCGCGCGATGTGGCCGATGATCGAGGCGCGGGCGTGGTCAAAGCATCGGGCAAAGGCAGCCCCGGCGACACAGCGCTATGCGCCGGGTACATCTGATTTTCAGATCAACGACGCACAGCCCCCCGTTGGGCGGTTCTTTTCATTTCAAAGCGTCACAGCCCATCATCGCAGATTTGACGGCAAGATGTCCGACACTTTGGTGCGCGAAGGCTTTTTCGGCATCGATGCGGCGGTTGTGCTGCCCTATGACCCCGGGCGCGACCGGGTTCTTCTGGTCGAACAGGCACGCCTTGGTCCACGCCTGCGCCATGATCCCAACCCCTGGATGCTGGAACCTGTTGCGGGGATTGTCGATGCGCGCGAGACGCCGCAAGAGGCCGCTTTGCGTGAATGCCACGAAGAAGCGGGGCTGTCGGTCACGCATCTTGCCCCGGCAGGAGAGTTCTATGTCTCGCCCGGGGCCAGTACGGATTATTTTTATACCTACACAGGGTTATGTGATCTGCCCGAGACCCGCATGTATCTTGGCGGGTTGGATAATGAAGCAGAAGATTTGCGCCTGCACCCCATGGCATTTGATGCCGCGATGGAACTTGCCGACAGTGGCGAGATTGCGACCGGCCCGGCGCTCTTTCTGCTTTACTGGATAGCACGCCACAAAGACCGCCTGCGCGCGCTGGTCTGATCCTTTGCCCGCTTGATGTTGGCCCAGTGCAGCCCTACACAGATATGACAGAATGAAAGGGCCGTGACATGACCATCAAAACCGATCTTGCCGATGCCGTTGGGAACACGCCCCTGATCAAATTGCGCGCCGCGTCAGAGGCCACAGGGTGCACGATTCTGGGCAAGGCCGAGTTCCTGAACCCCGGTCAATCCGTCAAGGATCGCGCCGCACTTTTCATAATCAAGGACGCGATTGCACGGGGTGATCTGAAACCCGGCGGGACCATCGTGGAAGGTACTGCCGGCAATACTGGTATCGGCCTTGCCCTTGTGGGGGCATCCATGGGGTTCAAGACCGTGATCGTGATCCCCAAGACCCAAAGTCAGGAAAAAAAGGACATGATCCGCGTGGCCGGCGCGCATCTGGTCGAGGTGCCGGCGGTGCCTTACGCCAACCCCAACAATTACGTGAAATATTCCGCACGTCTGGCCGCAGCGCTGGACAAGACCGAGCCCAATGGCGCGGTCTGGGCCAACCAGTTTGACAATGTGGCCAACCGTCAGGCCCATATCGACACCACAGGGCCCGAGATCTGGGAACAGACCGGTGGCAAGGTGGATGGGTTCACCTGTGCCTGCGGCTCTGGCGGGACGCTGGCGGGGGTTGGGACCGTCTTGCAGCCCAAAGGGGTCAGGGTCGGCCTGTCTGATCCAGACGGATCGGGGCTTTATAAACTCTACACCGGCGAGGTGCCCCCCAGTGGTGATTCGATCACCGAAGGGATCGGGCAAGGGCGTATCACGGCCAATCTGGAAGGCTTTACCCCGGATTTTGCCTACAAGATCCCCGACGCCGAGGCGCTGCCGATTGTCTTTGATCTTCTGCAACATGAAGGACTTTGCATGGGGGGGTCCACGGGCATCAACATTGCCGGGGCCATCCGTCTGGCCCGTGAAATGGGGCCGGGGCATACGATCGTGACGGTCTTGTGTGATTATGGCACGCGGTATCAGTCCAAGATGTTCAACCCGGCATTCCTGCGGGAAAAAGGGCTGCCCACGCCGGATTGGCTTGAAGCCGAAGTCGATGTGCCCACGGTGTTCGAGGACGCATGATCGGCCGCCTGACAGCGCTATTCTTGCTGGGGCTGTTCGCAGCCGTTTCTCCGCCCGTTGCCACTGCGCAAGAGGTGGCTCCGACGCAGGCATCTCTTGAGGAAAGCGACAGCTTTGAAAGACTGGCCCAGCGGGCCGAGGATTTGGCCGCTCGCGACGACGCATCATTGTTTGGTATCAGTCGGTTGCGCGCCGAACTTGTTGTCTGGCGTGATCAGTTCCTTGCGCGCTCCAGCGTGAACTCTGGCCGGATTGCTACGGTTGATGCACAACTGGCCGCCCTTGGAACAGAACCAGAAAACGGCGCGGAAGCGCCCGCTGTTGCCCAGCGCCGGGCCGCGTTGACAGCACAGCGGCGCGCGCTGGTGGCACCACAATTATTGGCGCAGGAGGCCTATGCGCGCGCGAATGGGTTGATCGGTGAATTTGACGCAATGTCGCTGCAACAGCAAACCGACGAACTGGCCGTCCGCGGACCGTCGCCGCTGAACCCAACCCATCTTGCCGGTGCTGCCGCCGCATTCTGGGGGTTGATCGAAGTGGTTGGCGTGGAAATCGCCGCCGGATTTCGCGTGAAGTTTGAGAATGGCCAACTTGGGCGCAATTTGCCGCGTGTCATCGTGCTTTTGATTGTTGGGGGCGGTTTGATGGGGGCGGGGCCGCGTTTTGTGACGCATTGGCGTTCAGTGCTGGCCGAAAAAACCGGCCGTTGGCATTCCTTGACATTGTTCCTGCTCTCACTGGTTCAAATTGCCCTGCCGCTCTTGGGGCTTTTGGCAATGACAGAGGCGCTGCGGTCGCTGGACATCTTCGGCCTGCGCGGTGGCGATGTCGTCGTGGCGATCCCGCTGGCGGGGTCTTACGTCATCTTCGGCTGGTGGTTGTCGCGCCAGGTTTTTCCGGTGGGCGAAAAGCCGGGATACCTTGGCTATGACGCCCGGACCCGCGCGTCGGGGCGACATGCGGGCAGCGCGATTGCATGGGTCCTGGCTTTCAGCACGCTTGCGGGTGCAGGGCTGCGCACGATGGACATGACCCAAGGCGCCGAGGCCGCGTTCGAATGGCCGCTCCTTGCCATTCTGGGCGCCCTTTTTTGGCGCCTTGGCCGGGTTTTGGGGACGGCGCCGGAGGCGCGCGATGATGCAGCAACATCCCCCGGACGGATGCGCGGGCTGGTTGGCCGCTTTGCAACTATTGTAGCGATTGTGGCGCCCGTGATCGCCGTATTTGGATACACAGCCGCCGGTATTGCCTTGTTGACGCCTTCGATCCTGTCAGTGGCACTTTTTGGCGTACTTTTCCTGTTGCAACGGATCGTCCACGATATGACGCAGACCCCGGAAAGCGAAAAAGATCTTCGGGGCCTCTATGCGCTGATCCCGGTCATTCTGAGCTTTGTGCTGTCGCTGCTCAGCCTGCCGGTCTTTGCGCTGATATGGGGCGCGCGCATGGATGATCTGACAGAACTCTGGGCGCGCTTCCGCGAAGGCTTTGCCATCGGTGATACGCAGATTTCACCAACTGATTTTGTGATGTTCGCGGCTGTCTTTGCGGTTGGTTACCTTCTGACGCGGTTTATACAGGGGACACTGCGCAAATCGGTTCTGCCGCGCACCCGGCTTGATCTGGGTGGGCAGAACGCCATCGTCGCGGGTTTTGGCTATGTGGGTATCATCCTTGCCGCGATCATTGCCATCACCAGTGCCGGAATTGACCTGTCCAACCTTGCGATTGTTGCAGGTGCGCTGTCTGTGGGCATCGGTTTTGGGTTGCAGAACATCGTTTCCAACTTCGTTTCGGGGATCATTCTGCTGATTGAACGCCCGGTCAGCGAAGGCGACTGGATCGAGGTCGGGGGCCAGATGGGCTATGTGCGCGCGATCTCGGTGCGCTCGACCCGGATCGAGACGTTTGACCGGACCGACGTGATCATTCCCAACGCCGATTTGGTAAGCGGGCAGGTGACGAACTGGACCCGCGGCAATCTGGTTGGTCGGGTCATTGTGCCGGTTGGCGTCGCTTACGGGACCGACCCGGACAAGGTGACAGAAATCCTCAAACGGATCGCCGAGGCGCACCCGATGGTCGTCATGACGCCGCCGCCCTCGGTCCTGTTTCGGGGCTTCGGCGCGGATTCGCTTGATTTTGAAATCAGAGCGATCCTGCGTGATGTGAACTATGTCTTGTCAGTGAAATCCGAGATGAACCACGAGATCGCCAGAGAATTTGCCGCAGCCGGGATCGAGATACCCTTCGCCCAGCGTGATATCTGGCTGCGCAACCCAGAAGTGCTCAAGGACATTCCAATATCATGACCGAACTGCTGTTCCGCAAGGATGCCTATGCCCGCGAAGCGATGGGCAAAGTGACCGAGATCACGTCAGAGGGGGGCATTGTGCTGAATGGCAGCGTTTTCTACCCCACTTCAGGCGGGCAGCCCGGCGACGGTGGCGTGCTGCGCTGGAAAGGTGGCGAGATTGACATTGCCACGGCGGTCAAAGGTATTGGCGATACCGTCGTTCTGGTGCCTGCTGAGCCTGCGGGCCTGCCTGCGGTAGGTCAGGAGGTAACGCAGGTGCTGAGTTGGGACCGACGCTATCGCCACATGCGCGTGCATACCGCGCTGCATCTGCTGTCCGTGGTGATCCCGCTTCCTGTGTCCGGCGGGTCCATTAGTGCCGAAAAGGGGCGCTTGGATTTCGATATGCCAGAGGCACCAGAGGACAAAGCGGCGCTCGAAGATGATCTGAACCGCCTGATAGCCTGCAATATGGATGTCACCGCAGAGTGGATCACTGACGAGGCGCTGGACGCCCAGCCGGATCTGGTGAAAACCATGTCGGTACAGCCTCCGCGCGGGGGTGGCAAAATTCGCCTTGTGCGGATCGGCTTTGGCGACGAGACTGCTGATCTACAGCCCTGCGGCGGCACCCATGTTGCCAATACCCAGGAGATCGGGCGCGTGCGTCTGGGCAAGATCGAAAAGAAGGGCCGCCAGAACCGGCGTGTCTATCTGCATTTGGAGTAGAGCTTTGTTGCGTTTTGCGATCCTTTTGACAGGTCTGATCACGGCGGGCCTCCCTGCGGCGGCTGATGGCCGCTTTGAGGGGTGCAACACCGAGCAGACGAAGATTATCGATGAGGCACTGGGTGCGGCCAAGGATCTGACGCTCAAGGCGGCGGTCGCTGTTGGTGATACCTCTGACTATCAGCGGTGGTTTGGTGGCTATAGTCAGGCCAATGCAGAGCGGGTCCGTACCAGTCTGAAATCGGTTGTCACCGCCTTGCGCGGTGGGGGGGTAACTGCCCAATGTGATCCTGTCGCCGAAGATGGCTGTCTTGCAGGTCAATATGCCTGGGTTTTGACAGACGAGCCTTATGTGATGCATCTGTGCCCGCCATTCTTCAACCTGCCGCCGCTGACCGCATTGCGCCCCGGTGATCGGCGCTCTGCCTATGGCACGCGGGAAGGCACGATTGTGCACGAGCTTTCGCATTTTCTGCGCGTGGCAGGAACCGAGGATTATTGCTATTCACGCACCGAGTGTTCACGGATGGCGCAAGACGACGTACGCCGCGCAATCGACAACGCTGACAGCTATCAGTACTACACCGAAGACGTGACCTATTTCGCGCGTCAACCTCTGGGCGACAAGCCACCACCGGCCCCACGCTCGAACCGCTAGTCGCGCCCGGGGTCCGGGCCAAAAAGGTCACGCTCAACCGGCCGCTCAAGCATTTTCTCGGATTCAGGCAATCCTTCACGGGACAAGAGCACCGCAAAGGGCCGCAGGTTTGGCACATGGCTGCACACCACCAGAAGCATCACCATGATCGGCACCGACAGGAACATCCCCGGAATGCCCCAGACAGCGCCCCAGAAGGCCAGCGACAGAATGATCCCAAAGGATGACAAGCGCAACGCGCGCCCCATCAACATCGGGTCGATGATGCTGCCGTTCACAAACTGAATGACCCCTGCGATGGCAAAGACCGCCAAAGTACTTGGGGCGTTACCGATTTCAACATGGGCAACCAGCGCAATCAGCGCTGTCGCGACAATGGAACCGATGTTGGGGATGAAATTCAGCACGAAGGTGATGATGCCAAGCGAAGTGGCCAGCTCGAGCCCGAAAGCCTGCGCCAGCACGAACACCATCGCCCCGGTGATGGCGCTGATGAGCGTTTTGACCAGCAGATAATAGTTCACCCGGTGAATGATGGATTGAATGATCTTGCCGACTCGTTCGGCCTGTGCCGCGTCGCCCACAAGGCTGAGAAGCTTGGTCTCGAACCAGATACGTTCCGCAAACAAAAAGCCGACGAACAAGATGATCAGCACCGTTGCCTGTGTGATGCCACTGGCCTGACTGGCGGCCCCGCGCAGATAGCCTGACACCTCGACGGACCTGAGCGCATTGAAGATGGCCAGTTGGCTGTCGTCGCCAAGCCAGGCAAAAAGCGACGCAACGGCAGATGGCGCGCGTTCGGCGTAGGACAGGGTTGTGACAAGCACCGTGTTGACCTGCGCCAACAGGATTGAGGTCAGGGTCAGCAGAGCCGCCGCAATCAGCACCATGGCCGCGATACTGGCAAGGGCATTGGGCACCCGGAACGGACCAATCCGCTGGCGCGCGATAAAGTTGATCACATCGCTCGTGAGACTGAACAGAATGATCGCCGTCGCAAGCGAGATCAGCACAAACCGCGCCTGCACCAGCAAGAACAGCACGACCGCAAAGGCAATGATCAACAGCGCACCGGTTTGCAGGCGCGTTGTCTCGCTTGGCCTCTCGGATTTGCCGGTTTTCGGTGGATCGTGCAGCATATGCAGTTGGGCCTCTTGTCATCGAAGTCTTGTTTGTAAAGCGTGGTTGGGCCTGACGTAAAGAGCCGCTCATGAAACATATGTCGAAGGTCTTGCAAAGCCCCGCCACTTGAGGCTAAACCCCGCCTCACGGACAGGTGGCCGAGTGGTCGAAGGCGCACGCCTGGAAAGTGTGTAGGCGGGAGACCGTCTCCAGGGTTCGAATCCCTGTCTGTCCGCCACCTCCTTTCGCTTTTGAATATGGCTATCAGATGCCGGCGAGGACACTTTTCTGCGGGCCGCAGTGAAGGTTTGAAAATGCCTTTTTGTCAGGCGCGGCGCGCTGCACGGGAGATCGCTCTTGCCTTAGGGTCACGACCCTGGCTAACTGGAAAGCAACCCGACAACCTGATCCGTTTGGGGCCTTCGTCTGGATTGATGCGGCAGGTCAATGAGAAGGGAGCGGCCCGTGTCACAGTATTTTTCATGCGCGGGCACCAGTAAACCGGACACGAGAGCCTCTTCAATTAGACATTTGTGGCCCATCAAAACGCCCGCGCCGGCCTTCGCCTCTTCAACAGCGAGGCTGTAAAGGGAAAATTGCGGGCCACTCTCGGGGTCTTTCAAGGGAACAGAGGTCGTTTCAGACCAGAATGCCCAATCATTCGCCCAAGTCAGATCGTGCAAAAGCGTGGCGGAGTAAAGCCCGGCGCCGTGAACCCCGAGCGCAGGCGCGCAAACAGGGGCTATCACATCGGCGAAAACGCATATCTGGTCTGAGTGCCCATCTGGCACACCAAAGAAGATCGACATATCGAACAACTCCCGAGAAAGGCTTGGCGGCTCTTCAAGTGCGGTTACCGAGAAATTGATCTGTGGCAAATGTGCTCTGACCTTGCTCAGCCTTTTGGGCAACCAAAGCTGCGCGACCGATGGAAGGGCAGCGATATGAAAGTCAGCGTTGGGTTTTAGGTTCTGCAAGGCACGGGTGGCAGAGGCCACCCCATCGAAGGCAGATGTAAATTCCGACACCAGCGATTTACCTGCCTCGGTCAGTTCTACACCCTGTGCGCTTCGGCAAAACAGCGGCATGCCCGTCCAGCTTTCCAAAGTCTTTATATGTTGTGATATCGCCCCGGGCGTCACGTTCAATTCCTCTCCTGCGGCGACAAAACTCTCGTGACGCGCTGCGGCTTCAAAGGCGCGCATTGCGTTTAGTGGAGGTCCCTTGGGGCGTTTAGGTGTGACACTCATAATTTTTAGACTCAGTTTTTCTACGCCAAGAATTAGCAAATCTGTTTTGCACTGTCATTGTATTACGGACAAGTTGGGGCAAACAGGAGGATAACCAATGACACTTGCGCTGCGAGACTGGGTGCCTGCCACCAGCGAAACTTTGGTTCAGGGCATTGCTGGAAAGACTGCATCCGCGCGTTCAGCCGATGTACTGGCCCGGATCGAGCATTTGGCCGAACAGAACCGTGTGATCCATGAACAGGAGTGTTTCAATCTCAACCCGGCCACCAATGTGATGAACCCCAAGGCCGAGGCGCTTTTGTCTTCCGGCATCGGATCGCGCCCATCCTTGGGCTATCCTGGCGACAAATACGAAATGGGGCTGGAAGCGATTGAAGAGATCGAAGTGATCGCGGCCCAACTGTGTGCCGAAGTCTTTGATGCCCGTTTCGCCGAAGTTCGCGTGCCCTCAGGCGCGATTGCCAACCTTTATGGGTTCATGGCGACCTGCAAACCCGGTGACACGATCATCGCGCCGCCAGCCTCGATTGGGGGCCATGTGACTCATCACGTTGCCGGTTGCGCAGGGCTATATGGGCTGCGCACGATCGAAGCTCCGGTGAACAGCGACGGCTATACGGTCGATCTGGACCAATTGCGGTCGATGGCGCTGGCCGAGCGACCGAAACTGATCACCATTGGTGGCAGTCTGAACCTGTTTGAACATCCCGTGGCCGAAGTCCGCGCAATCGCAGACGAGATAGAGGCAAAGGTCATGTTCGACGCGGCCCATCAATGCGGGATCATCGCAGGGCGCGCATGGTCCAACCCGCTTGCAGAGGGCGCGCATTTCATGACGATGAGCACCTATAAGAGCCTGGGCGGTCCCGCAGGCGGTTTGATCGTGTCCAACGACCCCGAAATCGCCAAGACCCTCGACGTCATTGCTTTCCCCGGAATGACGGCTAATTTCGACGCCGCCAAAACGGCGGCACTGGCGGTAACAATGCTGGACTGGAAAGACTTTGGCGTGGCCTATGCGAAAGAAATGATCGCTATGTCGCAGGCGCTGGCAGCGGCGGTGGACGCAAACGGCACCACCGTTTTCAGGGGTGCAGAAGGCCCCACCAACTCGCACCAGTTTGCAGTCTTGGCCGAACCATTCGGTGGCGGGCAGGCCGCGTCAAGGCAACTGCGAAAGTCTGGCCTCTTGGCCTGCGGCATTGGCCTTCCAACGACGGCGGTTGAAGGTGACATGAACGGACTACGGATCGGCACTCCGGAGTTGGTTCGGTGGGGTATGACGGCAAATGATGCGGAGCGATTGGCCAATCTGATCACCCGTGGTCTGAACGGCGCACAAGTCAGTTCTGAGGTTTCGGCGTGGCGGCAGGAGTTCAACACATTGCAGTTCGTTCACTGAATGAGAAAGGCGACCGTTTCAATTGGTTCCACGAACGGCGGCTTCGGCACGCATGTCGACAGCCGGGCTGGAAATCCGGGCTTGCCTGTCAGCTACCATCCCGCCCTTCGCGCACCCATGCGACCAGCGTGGCCCGTGCCTCTGCGTCCATCTGCACTGCGTTGGGCGGTGGCATTGCCTGACTGACGCCGGCTTGCAGGTAAATCGCATCGGCGTTCCGCGCCACGTCGCCGGGGGTTTCCAGATAGACGCCCTTGGGCGCCCACTGCATGTTGCCCCAGACAGGTTCGCGCGCGTGGCACATTGAACAGGTGCCGATCACTGTGTCATAGGCCGCCTCGAACCCTGCGGCAGAGGCAAACTGCTGCTCATAGGGCGTCAACTCGCGGGCTTCGGCATCTTCCCAGGTTTCCCCGCTGCGCACGGTTGACAGCCACGCGATGATGATCATCAGCACGACAGTCACGCCCCATGTCCAATGTGGCCCTTTGCCGGTCTTGTGCATGGTGTTGAAGTAATGCCGGATTGTCACGCCGGTCAGGAAGATCAGGCTGGCAATGATCCACGCAAATTGGGTGCCGAATGCCAGCGGGTAGTGGCTCGACAGCATCAGGAACACCACTGGCAGCGTGAGGTAGTTGTTGTGCGTGGACCGTACCTTGGCGATCTTGCCGTATTTGGCATCCGGCGTGCGGCCCGCCTTGAGGTCGGCCACAACGATCCGTTGGTTGGGCATGATCTGGAAGAACACATTGGCGGTCATGATGGTTGCCGTGAAGGCACCAAGGTGCAGCAGAGCGGCGCGGCCTGTGAAGATCTGGTTGTACCCCCATGACATAATGACAAGAATGACGAAGAGCAGCAGCATCAGAAGCGTCGGGCGTTCGCTCAGCTTTGATTTGCACATCGCATCATAGAGCAGCCATCCGATTGTGAGCGAACCACCGGAAATCACGATGCCCTGCCACAGCGAAAGGTCTGCCTTGGTAGGGTCCAGCAGGTAAAGCTCACCACCAACCCAATAAACGATCATCAAGAGCGCGGCACCAGAGAGCCACGTCGTGTAGCTTTGCCATTTGTGCCACGTCAGGTGCTCGGGCATTTCGGCAGGCGCGACCATGTATTTGGTCGTGTGATAAAATCCGCCGCCATGCACTTCCCATTCTTCGCCGGAAGCGCCTTGCGGCATGTTCGGCGCAGGTTTGAGCATCAGATCAAGCGCGATGAAATAGAACGACGCGCCAATCCACGCCATAGCGGTGATTACATGCAGCCAGCGGACGGAAAAACCGATCCAATCCCATAAAATTGCAATATCATACATTGTGTATCCCCGGTTGGCGTTGGTTTGCGCCTATCCTATGCGACGCCGGATTATTCTGCTATTGCTTCTAGACATCAAACAGCATCAAAAAAATCAAGCAAATGTCCTACCTCGATAATATCCGCACTTTCGTCCGCGTCTACGAGCTGGGCAGCATGTCCGCCGCGGCACGGGACTTGCGCATTTCGCCTGCCGTCACCTCGGCGCGCATTTCGCAGCTGGAGGGGCATCTGAGCGTGCGCCTGTTCCAGCGCACAACCCGCAGTCTGACACCGACCGAACAGGGCAAGGCTTTCTATGGCGGTGCCTGCGAGATACTCGAAAGCGTGGCGAATGCAGAAACACAGGTGGTCAATATCACCGAAAACCCCAAAGGGGCGCTTTATGTGGCCGCACCTCTGGGCGTTGGGCGGCGTTTGATTGCACCGCATGTGCCTGAATTTTTAGCGCTTTATCCAGGTATTACCCTGCGCCTCCGGCTCACGGATCGCAAAGTGGACCTGACGACCGAAGGTCTTGACCTGGCGTTCTTTCTGGGCGACCCCGAAGACAGCAACCTGCGGATCCGCAAGATTGCCGATGTGGACCGTATCCTTTGCGCATCGCCAGATTATGTGCGCAGCCACGGGCACCCGGCCTTGGGTGCTGATCTGATTGCGGACAATCATGAATGTCTCAACTTGCGGTTTCCCGGCGCGTCAGAGTTTCACTGGCGGTTGATGACAAAGGAAGGGCCAAAGAAGTTTCGCGTTCAGGGCCGTTACGAATCCGATGACGGCGATGTGCTGACTGATTGGGCACTGAGCGGCAATGGCATTGCGATGAAGCCGGTGTTTGAAGTGTCCGAGCATATCAAAGCCGGAAGACTCGTGCCCGTTGCGACCCAGAACCCGCCGGTGCCTATCCAGATGGCGTGCCTGTTTACCCACCGCCGGCGGCAGGACCCCAAGACCCGCTTGTTCATGGAGTTCGTGGTTGACCGGATCAGTGCTGTCGTGCGGGGCGGTTAAGACCCGCGATAGGTGGCATAGCCGAAAGGCGAGAGCAGCAGCGGCACATGATAATGCGACGCTTCTGACATGCCAAAGCGGATCGGGATGATGTCAAGGAAACGCGGGCTTTCCGGCGGTGTACCGGATGCATCAAGATAGGCACCGGCGTGGAACACCAACTCGTAGGTCCCTGTTGCGAATTCATCCACAGGAAGAATTTGTTCGTCCGTGCGCCCGTCATCGTTGGTCACCAGCGTCCTGAGATGTGTTCGGCTGTCGCCTTCAATCGCAAAAAGCTCGATCTTCAGGCCTTGTGCGGGGCAACCGCGCGCCGTGTCCAGAACATGTGTCGTCAGATAGCCGCCCATGACGTCGCTCCTTTTCTTGTTCAGCGCTTAGTGCCAGAAAGTCACAAGAACCGCAAAGCCGCGCAAACAGAAGGCTCTTTCGCGAATTTTTTGAAAATGAAACCGATTGCTTTGCTTTATAGATAATTCACGATCGAAAAGGATTCCACCTCGTGAACCGCTACCCCCGCGATATGACCGGATATGGTGCAACTCCGCCCGCGGCGCATTGGCCCAATGGGGCCAAGATCGCTGTGCAGATTGTATTGAACTACGAAGAAGGTGGCGAAAACAACGTCTTGCACGGTGATCCTGCATCAGAAGCATTCCTCTCCGAGATCACCGGGGCGGCCCCCTGGACCGGTCAGCGACACTGGAACATGGAATCGCTTTACGAATACGGATCGCGCGCAGGTTTCTGGCGTTTGCACCGCTTGCTGGAGGGCTTGCCGGTCACGGTCTATGGGGTTGCCACCGCTCTGGCCCGTGCGCCAGAGCAAGTCGCGGCGATGAAAGCGGCAAAATGGGAGATTGCCAGCCACGGCCTCAAATGGGTTGAGCACAAGGACATGCCCGAGGACGTTGAACGCGCGCAGATGGCCGATGCTATGCGTTTGCATACAGAAGTGACGGGTGCGGCCCCGCGGGGCTGGTACACGGGTCGCTGTTCCAACAACACCGTGCGTCTGGCGGCACAGACGGGTCAATTTGCCTATATCGCAGACAGCTATGCCGATGATCTGCCCTATTGGATGCGCTTTGGTCGGACCGATCAGCTCATCGTGCCTTACACGATGGACTGCAACGACATGCGCTTTGCTATTCAGGCCGGGTTCACCACTGGCGATCAGTTTGAGGCCTATCTGCGTGACAGTTTTGATATGCTTTACGCCGAAGGTGTGGCAGGAGCGCCGAAGATGCTGTCAATCGGCCTGCATTGCCGTCTGATGGGCCGTCCGGGGCGGGCTGCGGCCCTCGCGCGGGTTATTGACTACATGAAATCCCACGATGGCGTCTGGTTTGCGACCCGTCTGGAGATTGCAGAACATTGGATGCAGCAACACCCACCGATGGCGCAAACCCGTCCTTCTGAAATGGATCGCGCGACATTCGTGGCAGAATTTGGCGGTATCTTTGAGCACAGCCCTTGGATTGCAGAAGGTGCCTATGCGCTGGAGTTGGGCGCAACCCACGACACGGCCCATGGCGTGCATAGCGCGCTTGCCCGCGTTTTCCGCTCGGCATCGCAAGAACAGCGCCTTGGTGTCCTGATGGCCCACCCTGATCTGGCGGGTAAACTGGCGGCTGCCGGTCAACTCACGGCGGAAAGTACCGCAGAGCAGGCGGGCGCGGGCCTTGATCTCTTGACCGATGAAGAACGCGAGACGTTTCAGGCGCTCAATGCGCAATATGTCGCGCGACACGGATTTCCCTTCATCATTGCGGTCAAGGACAATGACAAAGCCTCTATTCTGGCGGCCTTCTATGCCCGCATCGAAAACGATCGCGACACTGAATTCGTCGCGGCTTGCCGACAAGTGGAACGCATCGCCGAGTTACGTCTGATCGAAAAGCTGGGCCGTTGACCAATCCCCTGTTCCTTGAGCCGCTCACCAAAGACGCATTCGCGCCTTTCGGAGATGTACTGGAGGTCGCAGGTGATCCCGACAAGATTATCAATCAGGGGCTTTGTGGCCGCTACCACGACCGCGCGCAGATCGACATTTTGGATGGAAAGGCGGGGATCAGCCTGTTTCATGCCAAAACACGCCAGTTCCCGATCCCGCTTGATATGGTGGAACGGCACCCGATGGGCAGCCAGGCGTTTCTGCCAATGAGCTTTGACCCTTTCGTGGTTGTTGTTGCCCCCGATGAGGGCGGCACACCCGGCCAGCCGCGGGCGTTCCTCACTGGTCAAGGGCAGGGGGTGAATTATGCACGAGGGACATGGCACGGGGTGCTGACACCGATCCATGCGCCCGGCTTATTTGCGGTTGTTGACCGGATCGGGGACGGCCCGAACCTGCAAGAACACTGGTTTGAGACAGCTTACATCATTAAGAAGACCAACTAGAGACCGGCGACAAGACCGGTCCAAACATCCAGCAAGGGGAAACACTATGGTAGACACTTCAATCGGAACGCCGGAGCAACTCCGCGATCCCAATTACACGCCAGCACTGCACCGCGCAGTGCCACTGGGCATCCAGCACGTGCTGGCGATGTTCGTATCCAACGTGACGCCGGCGATCATCATCGCGGGTGCTGCCGGTTTCGGTTTCGGGTCTGATGCAGGCGCGCAGGGCTTTCCTGACATGACCTATCTTATTCAGATGTCGATGCTGTTTGCCGGTATCGCCACGCTGTTTCAGACCATCGGCCTTGGCCCGGTCGGCGCGCGCCTGCCCATCGTGCAGGGGACGTCTTTCGCGTTCATCCCTATCATGATCCCACTGGTTGCCGGCAAGGGCGTCGAGGCTTTGCCCGCGCTCTTCGGCGGTGTTCTCATCGGTGGTCTTTTCCATGCAATTATCGGCACCTTTGTCGGCAAAATTCGCTTTGCCTTGCCGCCTTTGGTGACAGGTCTGGTGGTGACGATGATTGGTTTGGCACTCGTTAAGGTCGGCATCCAATATGCCGCAGGTGGCGTGCCGGCGATCAACGCGCCGGAATATGGATCACTTCTGAACTGGTCCGCGGCCTTGGTCGTGATCTTTGTCACGCTTGGTCTGAAATTCTATGCCAAAGGCATGTGGGCCGTCTCTGCCGTCGTGATCGGTATCTTTGTGGGTTACCTTTACGCGCTCCTGTTGGGCATGGTCACAATTGACGCGATCACCACGAGCTGGGGACGTGCGGCAGTTTTCCAGGCGCCAATGCCATTCAAATACGGTTTTGAATTCAGCATCGCCGCCATCGTCGGTTTCTGCCTCATGGCATTCGTGTCGGTTGTTGAAACGGTTGGCGATGTGTCCGGGATCACCAAAGGGGGCGCAGGCCGCGAAGCGACGGACAAGGAAATCCAGGGCGCTACCTATGCTGACGGTCTGGGCTCTGCGATTGCCGGCATCTTTGGCGGCTTTCCAAATACATCGTTCAGCCAGAACGTCGGCCTGATTGCCATGACCGGCGTGATGAGCCGCCATGTGGTGACAATCGGCGCGATCTTCCTGATTGTCGCGGGTCTGGTGCCCAAGGTCGGCGCGATTATCCGCACGATCCCGATCGAAGTGCTGGGCGGCGGCGTGATCGTGATGTTCGGGATGGTCGTGGCTGCCGGCATCTCGATGCTGTCCGATGTCAGCTGGAACCGGCGCAACATGGTGATCTTTGCGATTGCCCTGTCGATTGGTCTGGGACTGCAACTTGACCCCAAGGCGGTGCAGTATCTGCCTGATACCCTGCGCATCCTGATGACATCAGGGCTTTTGCCAGCCGCATTGATCGCGATTGTGCTGAACCTGGTGTTGCCAGAGGAGCTGACCGGTGAGGCGACCGAGGAAGTGTCGGGAGGCATGGCCGGACACGGCAAAGGGTCTTTGTCTGAAGAATAGGCAAGGCGAAGACGAGAAGGGCCCGGTCTGGCGACCGGGCCCTTTGCGTTTCATGAGGCGACCCCCGATGTTTGAGACTTTCAAGTGGAGAGCGAGAGCATCACCCAGGCTTGCGATTTTGCCGAAGGCTGGCCAATGATGGCCTTGCGCCGCGAAACGGTTCTTTCGACCTGCGCTGGTGTTCAGACGCCCGCACGCAACCCCATATGCCGATTGACATCCTTGTAGAGCAGGTAGCGGAATTTACCCGGCCCGCCCGCGTAACAGGCCTGCGGACAAAAGGCGCGCAGCCACATGTAATCGCCTGCCTCGACCTCTACCCAGTCGCTGTTGAGCCGATAAACCGCCTTGCCTTCCAGCACATAGAGCCCATGTTCCATGACGTGCGTTTCCAGAAACGGGATCACCGCACCGGGTTCAAACGTCACAATGGTGACGTGCATATCGTGGCGCAAATCGCCGGAATCGACAAAGCGGGTGGTCGCCCATTTTCCATCCGTGTCGGGCATCACCGTTGGCGCCACATCGTTTTCATTGGTCACGATCACATCGGGGGCTTCGAGCCCGGGAACCGCTTCATATGCCTTGCGGATCCAGTGGAACCGTAGCATCCCGTCCGAGCGATTGTGCAATGTCCACTTTGCCGCCGGGGGCAGATAGGCGTAACCGCCGGGCTCCATTACATAGGTGGCACCGGCCACGGTGAGCGTCGCTGAGCCTTCCACCACGAACAAGACGCCCTGCGCGGACGCATCCGTTTCGGGGTGGTCAGAGCCGCCGCCGGGGCCGACTTCCATGATGTATTGCGAGAAAGTCTCGGCAAATCCGCTGAGTGGGCGCGCGATGACCCAAAGGCGGGTGTTTTCCCAAAACGGCAAGGCGCTTGTCACGATGTCGCGCATCGTGCCTTTGGGGATCACAGCATATGCATCGGTGAATATGGCGCGGTCTGTCAAAAGCTGATCTTGACCGGGGTGCCCCCCGGTTGGTGCAAAGTATTTGCCTGACATATCCGCCCCTGTTGATTGCGTTTCCTGACAAATATGTGCCTGCGTACGAGGGGTTACCACCCCGCTTTCGGCAACAGCACTTTTTCGGTTTTTTTGATTATCATTCTGTATTGGCCTGAAAAACAGCGCGATCCGCCTGCTTGGTGTACACAGACCGGGCCTGTCAGGGTTCAGCCAAGATGCCACACGCTGTAGATTTGGGGGACAAAGCTGATCTTGAACCCCGCCCCTCATACTGTCTTGGCAAAGTTTGCCGGCATAGCCACCGAAGTATCTACCAGATAGATGCTTTCTCACGCCATTTGACACAATTGTATGAAATGGCTCCGACGGTAGGGATCGAACCTACGACCAATTGATTAACAGTCAACTGCTCTACCGCTGAGCTACGTCGGAACACTCGCGCCCATATAGCAATGCGATTCCGGGACGTCCAGAGGGTTTTGTGTAGATTGTGGGAAACTTCTGTCGCCCTGCAATCGGCGCTAGGTGACGGCGAAATTCGCAGTGGTTGAAAGGCATGGCATGGCGGTCACCTTGCCCCGCGTGTGAAGATCCACGAGATGCGCAAAGACATTACGCCGGGCTGCGCGTTGCAATGCCGGAGCGACATCATGATAGATCAGTGTCGTGAGGTCTGACAGCGTGCCTGCTTGGTCTGTCAGTGCTGCCAATATCTGTGCCTCACGGCTTTTACGATGATTGATCAGCCAATCCATACGCGCAGCAGGGTCGGTGACAGGGGCGCCGTGCCCGGGATAGTAGATGCGCGCGCTGCGCTGTTTGAGCCGCGTACATGAGGCCATGAAATCGGTCAGGTCGCCATCCGGTGGTGACACTAACGAACTGGCCCAGCCCATCACGTGATCACCGGTAAAAATGGCATCGCTCCAGAGAAAACAAAGGTGATTGCCGATATGGCCGGGTGTATGCAGGGCGGTGATACTGCCCCATGCACCGGACACAATGTCGCCATCGCGCAAAAGCTGATCCGGGGCAAACCGGTCATCAATCCCTTCGCCGCCACCGGCCAGCCCGTCCTGCGCCAGTTGACGCATGACCGCACTGCGCCCCGCGCTGCTGCGGCCAAAAGCAAAGATGGGGGCATTGGTCTGCGCAGACAACCCAGAGGCAAGCGGCGAGTGATCAAGATGGCTATGTGTCACGAAGATATGCGATACCGGGCGTCCGGCGATGGCCTTTTGCAGGGCCGCCAGATGCGCGGGATCATCGGGCCCGGGGTCGATGATCGCCAGCGTCTCGCGGCCCAACAAGTAGGTGTTTGTCCCCAGATAGGTCATCGGCGAAGGATTGGGTGCGAGCAACAGCGCAAGGTTTTCAGCCAGAACCAGCGGTTCACCTGCAATGGGATTGAATTCGGGCATCACAAACACTTTCCGTTTTTGACCGCGGCAGATAGCGTGGTGCCATGTTCTTTGGCTGGCTCAAACAATACATGCCGCGAGGCCTCTACGCCCGGACCGCGCTTATTCTGGTGCTGCCAATCGTGTTGTTGCAATTGCTTGTCTCGGTTGTTTTCATTCAGCGCTATTTTGATGGTGTGACTGTGCTAATGACAAGCGCAACCAACATTGAATTGCGTTTTTTGGTGCAGACGGCCAATGCAGAGCCTGACCCCGATGCTGCCCGCGCGGCGGTCGCGCGTCTCGGCGGGCCTCTGGAAGTCGATACGGTCCTGCCTGCGCGGGACGTCATTGCGGCGGATATCAAGCCGTTCACGGATTTGACGGGTGCCAAGGTCATCGAGATGCTGCGCGCCGGTGTGGATGGCGTAACGGCCGTGTCGCTGGAAAGGCGCAGCCGTCTGGTCGTGTGGGCCGCGACGCGCCATGGCCCGCTGAGGATGGACCTGAAGCGCCGCCGGGTTTCGCCAACGAACCCGCATCAGTTGCTTGTGATCATGGGTGTGTTTGGCGCCCTGATGACAGCGATCGCATTTATCTTTTTGCGCAACCAATTGCGACCGATCAAGCGCATGGCACGTGCCGCGACGGATTATGGCAAAGGGCGGATTACGCCATTCACCCCTACCGGTGCTATTGAGGTGCGGGCGGCAGGCATGGCTTTTCTGGACATGCGCAACCGGATCGAGCGTCAGACCCAAAGCCGCACGATGATGCTGTCAGGCGTGAGCCACGACCTGCGGACCCCTTTGACACGGATGCGCCTAGGCCTGTCAATGCTGGACCCTCAGGATGCCGAACCGCTGGTCCATGATGTCGATGATATGGAGCGGCTGCTGGATGCATTCCTGGATTTTGCCCGCACGGATGCGGGCGATAGTCTGGAACCTATCGTGCCGTCCGATATTGTCCAAGCGGTTCTGGAGGACGCCAGGCGGATGGACCAGAACGTGACTTTGGGTGCAACTGAAGGCTCCGATGATCCTGTCAGCCTGCGCCCGCTTGCGATCCGGCGCGCCTTGGACAATTTGATCGGCAATGCCTTGCGCTATGGCAGTCGTGCAGAGATCGGTGTCAGCGTCACGGACCGCGCGGTGCGGTTTTGGGTCGAGGATGACGGGCCGGGTATCCCGCCTGATCGTTACGAAGACGCGCTCAGCCCGTTTGTGCGTCTGGACCCGGCGCGCAATCAGGACAGAGGCAGCGGTGTGGGGCTGGGTCTGTCGATTGTGGCCGACATCGCGCGCACCCACGGCGGTGTGCTGCGACTGGGCGAAAGCGGCAAGCTCGGTGGATTGAAGGCAGAGGTCGTGCTGGCGCGGCTGGACACTTAGGTCAGGTTGTTGGCGGCAATGTAGTCAAAGAATGTAGCGATAGCATCGTGATCCGGCTCGTGCCCCAGAAAGCCACGCATATAGGGTAGCATGCGCGACATGCGGTCTTCCATGGGCTCGGATTCCTTGAGCGCATGATACCCAAGTTGCATGAAATAGAGGATGCGCCCGCGCGCGTCGGCGTCGGTTTCGTCATAGCCGTGCCGTTGGTACATGGCTTTGATCGCCTGCATGCGTTCCTCGTCTGCGGCATCAATACGGGCGCGCAGACCTTTGTCGCGCCGCGCCCATTCCCGGACGGCAAAGTCAAGCCGTGTGTCGAAAATGGCAGGGTTCACGAAGCATTCGAAGAAGTTGCAAAGCGCCTGGGATGCATTACGCGAGGGCTGTTCACAATGCGCCACAATACGCGCGGTATTGCGCTGCGCCCATTCGTCCAAGAGCGCATTCAGCAGGTCTTTGCGGTTCTTGAAATACCAGTAAAAGCTGGAGCGAGAAACGCTCAGGAGTGCGGCCATCTTGAGGATTTTCACCTCACCAACCCCGTCATTGACCAAGATGTCACGGGCGATATTCAGCCAGTCATTGCGCGTGACCTTGGTGTGCCCGGTCAGCGGCTCGATCTCGGGGTTGTCCCGGTCCAAAAGTGGTGTGTCGCGGTTTTTCATCAGCTTTCCGGCGGTGCGCCGCCTTCGCCTGTGCGTTTGGCGATAAAGGCTGCGAGGTTGGCCACTTTGTCGGGATCAACTTTGGGGCGCTGATCGTCCTTGAGTATCTTGGTCCAGACCGCCGTTGCGCGGGCTGAGGCATCGGTGCTGCCGCGCTCTGACCATGTGCCGAAATTGGCGTAGTCATGCACGATCGGCTCGTAAAATTCGGTGCTGTAGCGCGCCATGGTTTGGGTGGTGGCAAAGAAATGGCCGCTGGGGTCTACCTCGGCCAAGGCATCAAACCCGATCTCATCAGTGCCTGCCGCGCGTCCGGCACAAAGCTCGGCCACCATGTTGAGCACCTCGACATCGCAGATCAGCTTTTCATAAGAGACCGTCAGCCCGCCTTCCAGCCAGCCAGCCGAATGGATGATGACGGACGCCCCGGCCATCAAACAACCCCACAACCCGAACTGGTTTTCATTGGCGGCCTGAACATCATTCAGGTTGGAGCCGGACCCGGCCGCACTGCGCCATGGCAGCCCCAAGAGCCGGGCCATCTGGCCTGCCGCAAGAGACGCCTGGAAATGCGCAGGTGTCCCGAACGCTGGCGCGCCTGACTTCATATCGACGTTGGACGTAAAAGTGCCATAACAGACGGGCGCACCGGGGGTGACCAGTTGGGTCAGGGTCAGCGCGGCGAGTACCTCGGTGTGGCTAAGGGTGATGGCCCCTGCAACGGTGATCGGGGCCATGGCCCCCATCAACGTGAAGGGCGTGATGATGGAAAGCTGGCGCGCCTTGGCAAAATCGATCAGCCCCTGCGCCATGGGGATATCCAAGGTGCGCGGACTGTTGGTATTGATAATGGTGTAGCAATGCGGGTCAGCGGCGAAAGCTTCGTCCGACAAGCCGCGGAAATCTTTAAGCATTTCAAAGCTGTCCATCACCTGTGGTGTGCCGCGTGAATAGAAGAACGGGAATTTGTCGGTCAGCGTCAGCTGCGCCTCACCGGTGAAGTAGTGACGAAGGTGAGGTGCGATGTCCTGCGGCTCGACCAGTGGCGAAACCATCTGGAACACATCGAAATGCTGTGTCAGCTGGATCAGCTCGCGGAAATCCCGCCCCGAGCCTGCCCGCCGCCCGCGCATGAGGTCGGTACAATTGGGCGCCCCCGCACCTGGCTGAAAGGTCAGCGCGCCCAGCTCCATGGTGAAATCGCGGTGGGTCGCGCCTGCTTTGCAGGCGAAGGTCCTAGGCGCCGAGGCGATGGCCGCCGCGACCAGATCGCGCCCGATATAGACCATCTCATCCCGCACACGCGCGCCAGCTTTGGCAAAGATCGCGCGCGCCTCGGGCAAGAGCACCTTCATCCCCAGTTCTTCCAGCGCGCGCAGCGCCGTTTCGTGCATGTTTGCAATTTCATCGGCAGAGAATACATCCATCGGCGGAAACGGATTGCGCAACTGCCGATAGTTCACCGTGCGGTGCGATTGGGGCGCATTCGCGCGCCCGCGACGCCCTTTGCGCCTGGAAGGTTCGGTCACGCTCATCCTCGCATTGCCTGACCTCTGGGGTCATAGGGCGATGGTGCGATAATCGTGCATTTGCGTTCGACGCCAACGATATGCACGCTCAGTTCGGTGCCCTCCGTGGCCAAATCGCTATCGACCATCGCCATTGCCAGCGACATATCAGTGGTGTGCCCATAGCCACCAGAGGTAACGAAGCCGACCCGTTTGCCATCTTTCCAGACCGGCTCATACCCGCTGGCATCCGCGTCTTGCGCCTGCACATGCAAGGTCACGAGACGCTGTGCCGGGCCATTGCCGTCACGTTCCTGGATCGCAGCCTCCTTGCCGACGAAGGCTGGTTTGTCCCAGGCAATCCAGCGGTCCATGCCGGTCTGTGCTGCGGTATAGGCCTGGGTGAATTCCGCGCTCCAGATGCCGAAGCTCTTTTCGAGACGCAAAGACAGCAATGCGTTGAACCCGTATTCACCGATGCCCACGTCGGCGCCTGCCGCAAGCAGCAGCTTGCGCAATGCGATGTGATGCACGGCAGGGCAATGGATTTCATAGCCCAGTTCCCCGGCCACGGACAACCGCCCGATCCTGACCCGATGCAGGCCGATGTCGAAACCGCCGCAGCCCATGAACGGCAAGGCGCCGATGTCGCCCTCTGTCAGTTTTTCCAACACCTTACGGCTGTTTGGCCCAGCCAGAGAGAAACCAACCATCGCATCAGAGATGTCTTTGACGTCCACGTCTCCGCCCAAGTGATCGTGAAACCAGCGCATGTGCCATGCGCGCAGGTAATACGACCCCATGATCCAATAGGTGCCGTCACCCCAGTTGAATACTGTCAGATCACCCTTCATACGCCCCTCTGGCGACAGCATCGGCGCAAGGCGCGCGCGCCCCGGCGCTGGCAGCTTTGAGGCCATGATGTGATCCAGCCATGCTGCGGCCCCTGCACCGGAAACTTCAAACCGCGAGAAACCGGAGATATCGAGCAGGCCGACGTTCTCGCGCACATTCTTGCACTCTGCCGCCACGATATCATGCGCGTTTGAGCGTTTGAGCGAGGGTTTTTCCGCGAAATCGGGTATTGCTGCGAAATAGAGCGGCACCTCCAGCCCCCAGCTTGCGCCCCACTGACAGCCTGCGGCGGTCATATCTGCATAGGCTGGCGCCATCTTCATCGGCCTGCCTGCCGGCAATTGTTCGTTGGGATAGGTCATCACAAAGCGGCGGGTGTAGAACTGGCCGGTGGTTTCCTTGATGAACTGCTTGTTCCCGGCAAAATCGCCGTAGCGCGCGACATCCATGCCAAAGACATCAGCCTCCGGTTCGCCGTGGATCATCCATTCGGCCAGCGATTTGCCAACACCGCCACCTTGCAGGAAACCTGCCATGACCGCGCAGGCGCACCAATACCCGGGCTTGCCGCGCACCGGGCCGACCAGCGGGTTTCCATCAGGCGAGAAGGTGAAGGCGCCGTTGACCCATGTTTTCACCCCGACCTCTTGCAGTGCGGGGTAGCGTTCAAACCCGAGGGTCAGCTCTTTTTCGATCCGGTCCGGGTCCTCTTGTTGCAATTCAAACCCATAATCCCACGGCGCGCCGTCCATATTCCAGTGCTGGTGGTCAATCTCATAAATGCCCAGCAGGATGCCCTTCTGGTCCTGGCGCATATAGGTGAACCCTTCGAGGTCCACGGTCATGGGGACTTCGAAATCCAGGTCTTCCAGTTCGGGGATGGTATCGGAAATGAGGTAATGGTGGTTGAGCGGTGACACCGGCAGCTCGATCCCGGCCATGCGTCCGACCTGCTTGGCCCAAAGACCTGCCGCATTGACCACATGTTCGGCATGGATCGTGCCTTTTTCGGTGACAACCTCCCAGCCGCTTGCCGTCTGGTTCAGCTCCAGCACGCGATTATGCTCGATCACCTCGGCGCCGTGTTTCCTGGCCGCCCCTGCATAGGCATGTACGGTTCCGGTGGTGTCAATATAGCCTTCGCGGTCGGCCCACATGCCCCCCAGGATACCGTCGGTGGACATGATCGGGCAAAGCTCTTTGGCCTCCTGCGGCGTTATCAGCCGGCAGTCATCAATGCCGATGGACTGGAACGTACGATAGGCCGATTGCAGCCATTCCCAGCGGTCAGGGGTGCCCGCCAGCGTGATCCCGCCGGTCATGTGCAGCCCGATGTTCTGGCCTGATTCCCTTTCGATCTCGCTGAGCAGGTCGATGGTATAGGCTTGCAGACTGGCGATATTGGGGTCGGCGTTCAGCGCGTGAATGCCACCTGCCGCGTGCCAGCTTGACCCTGCGGTCAGCACTGACCTTTCAACCAAACACACGTCTTTCCAACCGAATTTCGCCAGATGATAAAGCACTGAGGTGCCAACAACGCCGCCACCAATCACCACGGCCTGATAGTGAGATTTCATGCAATACCCCTCCCTGCGGTCCAGCAAGGTCAGGCCGTGCCGCGCGCTCTATACATTCCTGTACAGAGAACCTGCATCAGCTTGGACAGGTCTGTCCAGAGTATTCTGAGGTTTGCCGATTCAGGCGGTGGCCGGGCGCAGGTTCAGGACCCTGCGAGCCATATCTGGCGTGGCGATGGGCCGTTCGTATTGCGCGCAGATCGCCACCAGCCGTGCGACCAGCGCGGCATTTGATGGCGCGAGCGTTGTCTTGTTCAGGCGGACGTTATCCTCAAGCCCGGTGCGCGCGTGACCGCCCGCAGCGACAGCCCATTCGTTGAGGATGATCTGATTGGGGCCAATGCCCGCCGCGCACCATTCGCTGTCGGGCGACAGGCGCCGGACGGTTTCGACAAAAAAGTCAAAGCTGCGCTTGTCGGCTGGCATGGCATTTTTGACACCCATCACGAACTGGATGTAGGGCGCTCCATCTATCTTGCCCGCTTTCCACAGCTTGACCGCCTGATGGATGTGCGACAGATCAAACGCTTCAATCTCTGGTTTGACGTCATATGCCTGCATCCTTGCGGCCAGCCAATCCACCAGATCCGGCGGGTTCTCGTATACGCGGGTCGGAAAGTTGTTCGACCCCACCGAAAGTGACGCCATATCGGGCCGCAAGGAAAGCATACCGCCACGCGCCTTGCCAGCACCGGACCGGCCACCGGTTGAGAATTGGATGATCATACCGGGGCAATATTTACCGATCCCTTCTTGCAGCCGCGCAAATTTTTCAGGGTCCGAAGAGGGGCTTTCATCATCGTTGCGCACATGTGCGTGCACGATGGTAGCACCCGCCTCAAACGCGGCATGGGTGCTTTCGATCTGCTCTGTCACGCTGATCGGCACGGCGGGGTTGTCAGCCTTGCAGGCCACTGATCCGGTGATGGCGACGCAGATAATGCAAGGTTTCATTGTTGCACCATCGCGTCACTCCACGCGCGCAGAAAGGCGTCACGGTTCAGTTTGTCCAGATAGACCAGAAGTGCGGGGCCAAGTCGGATCGGCCCATAGGCGCGGGCCTCGGGCGTATCGGCGGCACTGAGCGGCGGCAGGGCCCAGACCGTCGAATTCTCACGCATCCCCTCTTGCAAGAGCCGATCCAGAAACAGCCCCGCGCCTTCAATTTCAGTGGCCGTCGCCGGAATAAGTGCTGTGCGCAGCATGACCGTGGCATAATCTTGCAGGTCCAGAATTTCCAACCGGTCATCCCGCGCAATCCGTTCTGCCGCGTAAGAGCCCAGCACATTGTAAGCGAGGCTCAGGCGGCCAGAGGCGACCTCATCAATCATTTGCCCAGAGCAACAATAAAGCTCTGTTCCGCGCCGCCCCATCAGTTCCGAGAGCCGCCAGAACGTATCGGAATTGCGCGCCTCTTGCGTGGCAAACAGATACCCCAGACCGCTGGTGCGCACGTCATAGGTGCCGATGGTATTCTCAAAGGCCTCCGGGTTCTGGCGCAGCAGCGCAATCAGCTCTTGCCGGGTCTTGGGGCGGTCCAGACCTGCGAACCGCTCGCGCGAAATGACCGCAACTGCCGGTTCTGCGGTAAAGGCAAAAACCTGATTGCGCCAGCGCGCCCAGGTCGGCAGAGCTTCGGTCACGGGTGAGTTATAGGCTTGGGCCGCGCCATCATTGGCCAGTTGAAATTGCAGGTCCATGGCAGATGACATCGCCACATCAAACACGCCACCTTGCTTGATGGCCGTGTGCAGTTCAGCGCTGGATGTCACGGAATAATCGATGCCGATCGTGGGGTTTTCGGCCTGAAATTGCAGAATGAAAGGCTCGAACACGTCCAGATCACCGGTGGAAATGACCTTGACGATTGTATCGCCAGTGCCGGGATAGAGCTTTTGATCCTCCAGCTCCAGAGCAGCCAATGGTGCGGCCAGAATGGTCAGCCAAAACGCCGCACTCAGGCGGCGGGCAAGATCAGGGAAACACATGCGCCTGCTCCATCTTCGGGGGTGGTCAGTTCAATGCGCCCGCCGTGCGCGTCCAGCACCTCTTCGGCAATGGTCAGGCCAAGGCCCGAGCCGACAACCTGTTCGACATTGCTGCCGCGTTTGAACCGCGTGGTCAGGTCAGGCAGAAAGTCTGCGGAAAACCCGCGCCCCTGATCGCGCACGACCAAGCGCCAGCTGGATGGGTCAATGCGGTCCAGCGTGACCGTGATTTCGGTTTCAGCGGGAGAGTATTTGACCGAATTGTCCAGCACATTGCGCAAAGCGCTTTCCAGCAGGATCGAGTCGCCAAGCACCGGGGCCGGCCCTTTTGCATCAAGTTCCAGCGCGATGTCCTTCATCTCTGCGGTGGGCTGTAGCCCCTCGGTGACCCGCGCGGCAAGCTCTGCCAGATCGACCTTTTCCTGCGCCAGCGCGTCAGCCCGAAAGCTGACAGTTGCGTGGTCCAGCAGCTGGTTGGCAGATCGCGCGCTTTCATCGACCGCGCGAATGATCCGGCGCAGCATTTGTTTTTCATTATCCTTTTCGACCGTATGCAGCGCCAGTTCGGCCTGCGCGCGCACAGTGGCAAGAGGGGTGCGGACGCGGTGTGCGGCCTCAGCGATGAATTCCTCGGAGCGTCGGATGGATTGCCCCAAACGTTCCATCAGGCGATTGAGCGCGACCAGCAATGGCGAAAGCTCATCGGGAACCTTGCGTCGCAGGGGCCGCAAATCCGAAGGCCCACGCCGGGTGACCGCCTGCGCAAAGCTGTTGAGTGGTTTGAGCGCGTTTCCTGCGGCAAAGGCACCCAAACCGACGGCCAGTACAAAGAGCGCCACCGAAAGGACAGCGGCTGTTCGCGACAGACCCGATCCAATCGCCTCGACCCCGGTGCGGGTCTGCGCGACGGTCACAAGAACCGGGACGGGTTGCTGACCTGCCAGAACCGTCCGGTTAACCGTCACGGCCCGCAACTGATCGCCACGATAGTCGATGGTGCGCACGGTCACATCTCCGGGGCGTTCGGGCGTGTTGGGCGTGATCAGGTCGTCGTATCCGGTCAGTGTTTCGCCATTGGCGGCAACGCGGTAGAACACGCGATCCTCACCGATCGCATCCAGCATCGCAAAGGCAGAGTAGGGCAGTTCCAGCAGAATCGTGCCTTGCTCGCTGCGCAAGGCCTCGGCAATTGTCGTGGCCGAGGCAACAAGAACATTGTCCTGCGTTCGCTCTGCCGCTTCGCGGGCAAAGCTCGAGACCATCCACCACGACAGGATTGCAAGCACCGCCGCGATCCCCGCGAGCAGGATCGTCAGGCGCTGCCCGATGGAACGCCACCAGAATGGTCCGGCGGTGGTGTCGCTCATGCCCATGTCATCCGATAGCCCACACCGCGCACGGTCTCGATTTCAACACCCGCGCTCAGCAGGCGTTTGCGCAGGCGGCCTACATAGACCTCGATGGCGTTTTCGCTGACATCGGCGTCTTGGGAAAAGAGCCGATCAAGGAGTTGCGATTTGGACAGAATCTGACCCTTGTTGCGGGCAAAGACCTCTAAAAGCCGCAGTTCACGGTTGCGCAGGGGTTTGACCTCGCCGTCGTGGCTCAGCGTGCCGCCTGAAGGGTCAAACAGCGCGGCGCCCAGGGGGATCAAGGCAGGGGTCGGCGTGCCGCGCCTGCGCAGAACCGCGCGACATCTGGCCTCCAACTCACTGAAATCAAAGGGTTTTGTGATATAGTCGTCGGCGCCCAAATCCAGCGTATCAACGCGGTCTGACACTTGGCTTCGCGCGGTCAGGACGATCACTGGCAAACGCTCTGCGGTCCGGGTCTTGCGCAGAAACTCCCGCCCGTCGCCGTCGGGCAACATCACGTCCAGCAACATCAGATCATATTCCGCCACGGCCAGCCACTCATCCGCCTCGGCCAGCGTTTTCGCGTGATCGACCGCATGACCGTCAAGCGACAGCCGGGCGATGACCGCCTCACTCAATTCTATGTTATCTTCAACAAGCAGAAAGCGCATTGATCCGTCACTCCATCGTGCATGCGGTCAAGTTTCCTTCCCGGCGCCAGTTTACGGGTACCCGTGTCAGGCTTGTGTCAGCTTGGCATGCGGTAGTGCAGCATGGGCGGGGAATCCTCGCCTGTCAAATGGGAGGAAACCACATGACAATGAACATGACCCGCCGGGTTGTGATGGCCGCTGCTGCCGTCACGCTGGCATTCGCAAACCCCGCATCGGCGGGTGACCATCAGGTGATGGACGAGATTAACTTTCTGATCCCCGGCGGCGCCGGCGGTGGCTGGGACGGCACCGCACGTGGCACTGGCGAGGCCTTGACAGGTGCGGGCCTTGTCGGCACCGCATCATATGAAAACATGTCTGGCGGCGGCGGCGGTGTGGCGATTGCCCACCTGATCGAGAATGCGGATTCGCTGCAAAACACGATGATGGTGAACTCCACTCCCATTGTGATCCGCTCACTGACCGGCGTTTTCCCGCAAAGCTTCCGTGATCTGACGCTGGTGGCTGGCACCATTGGTGACTATGCCGCGATCGTTGTGAATACCGACAGCGACATCCAGTCGATGGATGATCTGCTTGCAGCCTACCGCGAAGACGGCATGAGCTTTGCAATTGGTGGCGGGTCGGTCCCCGGTGGTCTTGACCACCTCGTCGCAGCATCAGTGATGCAGGCGGCGGGCGAGGACCCGACTGCGTTCAACTACATCCCTTACGATGCAGGCGGTGCTGCGATGGCCGGTCTGTTGTCTGGCGAAATCCGGGCGCTCTCCACGGGTTTCTCGGAAGCAGTGGCGCTGGCCCAGCAAGGTGAAGTCCGTATTCTTGGTGTGACATCGGATGCGCGCGTTGCCGCGTTTGAAGATGCGCCAACCATGAAAGAACAGGGGCTGGACACCACTTTCGTCAACTGGCGTGGTTTCTTTGCGGCACCCGGTCTGCCAGAGGATCAACTGGCCCAGATGCAGGCCGCTGTTGCGGCGATGTACGACACGCCTGAGTGGGAAGAAGTGCGTGCCCGCAACGGTTGGGTCAACATCTACAACAATGGCGACGATTTCCGCACCTTCCTGGAAGGACAGGAACAGGTGATTGGCGATCTGATGAAAACACTGGGCTTCCTCTAAGGTCAGCGCGAAAAAAAAGCGGACCGCCCCGTGCAAAAGCGGGGCGGCCGAACATTTACGAATTTTCGGGGAGGGAAGTTCATGGCGCTGGATCGCTGGATCGCGCTGATCTTTGTCACTTTTTGCAGCATCTACGGCTATGCCGCATTCTTTACGATGGATCAGCTTCTGCCCCCATTCATGCAACGCAACCCGGTGTGGCCATCGACTTTTCCCAAAGTGCTGTCCGTTCTGGGGATCATCGTGGGCATGATCGTTTTGCTCGGCGTCGAAAAAGCCGAGGATAACGGTGAACCTAGTGCGACCGAGATCAATTACCGCCGCTTGGGCGACTACAAGATCGGGCAGGCGCTGATGCTGCTGGGGCTGATGGTGCTTTACGCGCTGATGCTGCGCCCTGCGGGTTTTCTGATCTCGACGACGACATTTCTGGTCGTTGGCAGCGCGATCCTCGGGGAACGCAAGCTCCACATCATGATCCCTGTCGGCGCCCTCGCCACCGGATTTGTCTGGTATCTGGTGCAAGAGGTGCTTGGCATCTTTCTGCGCCCTTTTCCGTTTTTCATGGGGATGTAATCAATGCTTGAAGGAATTTTCATCGGGCTTGAGGCCGCATTCTCTGTCAAGAACATACTCATGGTCGTGGCCGGTTGTCTGATTGGCACCTTTATCGGCATGTTGCCCGGTCTGGGGCCAATGTCGATCATCGCGATCATGATCCCCGTGGCGATTACACTGGGCGATCCGGCTGCGGCGCTGATCTTGCTTGCGGGTGTTTACTATGGGGCGATCTTTGGCGGCTCGACCTCATCCATCCTTTTGAACGCGCCGGGGGTCGCAGGCACCGTCGCCACCAGCTTTGATGGCTACCCGATGGCCCGCAAAGGGCAGGCGGGCAAGGCGCTGACCATCGCGGCTGTAGCCAGTTTCGCGGGCGGCACGATTGGCGCGATCCTGTTGATGATTTTTGCGCCGGCCCTGTCGTCGGTTGCACTTTTGTTTCATTCCGCGGAATATTTCGCCCTGATGGTCGTTGGACTTTCGGCCATTGCGGCCTTTGCAGGCACCGGCCAGGTGGCAAAGGCACTGATGATGACGATCCTGGGATTGATCCTTGCCACGGTGGGCGAAGGCGCGCTGTTCAATATGCCGCGCTTCACGATGGGTATGATGGACCTGCAATCAGGTATCAGCTTTATCACGCTGGCCATGGCGATGTTCGCCTTGCCCGAGGCGATGTTTCTTGTCCTCAACCCTGCGCGCGGCGCAAGCAATGCCGAAGGCGGCAGCAACAAGATCACCAATCTGCGGTTTTCACGCGAAGAAGGCAAAGCGATGCTGCCGGTTATCGGGCGGCAATCGGTTCAGGGCTTCTTCATCGGGGTGCTGCCGGGGGCGGGGGCCACGATTGCCTCTTTTCTGGGATACGCTGTCGAACGCAACATCGCCAAAGGCGGCGAGCGAGAGGAATTCGGCAAAGGGTCGGTCAAGGGCCTCGCCGCGCCTGAGACAGCCAATAATGCAGCCTGCACGGGATCATTCGTACCATTGCTGACGCTTGGTATCCCCGGCTCAGGCACGACGGCCATTTTACTGGGCGCGCTGATTGCGCTGAACGTCACCCCCGGTCCGCGTCTGATGACAGACACGCCCGAGATTTTCTGGGCCGTCATCATTTCGATGTTCATCGGCAATCTGGTGTTGCTTGTTCTGAACCTTCCGCTGATCCCCTATATTGCGAAAATCCTGTCTATTCCCCGCAATTACCTGATCCCCTTCATCCTGTTCTTTACGCTGATGGGCGCCTACATCGGGCAGAATAATGCGACAGAACTGCTGTTGCTGGTCGGGTTTGGGGTCATGGCGACGATCTTTCGTTTTGCTGATTACCCGCTCGCACCACTTTTGATCGGGTTTATCCTCGGGACCATGCTGGAAGATAACTTCTCCCGCTCCATGCAGCTTTATCGCGGCCTTGATTTCATCATCGAAAGGCCGATGACATTGGGGCTGTTGGTGCTTGCGGCGCTACTGGTTCTGTTGCCAAGCTATCGCGCGCGCCGGGCGCGCAAGCGGGCCGAAGGCGTGGCGGATGGGGATTGAAAACGCGCTAGGCGTTTGGATCGTTCTGGGTGATACTTCCTGCGGTGAGTAATCGAAGCAGAAGGTACGCCTGATGTTCAAATCTGGTCAGGTAATTCAATCCAAACCCCGCACACCCCAAATGGATGCCGGGCGGCATCATCGCGCCAAGCTAGGGTTCATCATGATGTCCACCGATCTGGCGACCGAGGCCGATTTGATCGACATGGCACCCGAAGGGGTGGGCGTGCATTTCACCCGCCTCAAGACGGAAGATCATACGACGAACGAAACACTGGCCCGCCATATTGACCACATGGCCGATGCGGCGGCACGCCTGCAACCCGATGTAAGGCCCGACGTCATCAGCTATTGCTGCACCTCAGGGTCTATTGTTTGTGGCGAGCAAAACGTCTTTCGCGAAATCCGCAAGGGGGCCCCTTGGGCGCAGCCGATGTGCATTGTGACAGGCGTGGTGGATGCCCTGCGCGAAATCGGGGCGCAGCGGATTGTGCTTGGCACACCCTATCTGGATGAGATCAACACAGTCGAGGCGGAGTATCTGCTGAAATCCGGCTTCACGCTGTTGGATGTTCAAGGTTTGCAGATCGACACCGGTATCGGGTTCGGTCGGGTAACCCCGGCCTATTGGAAAGCCTTCGCGCAGGAGATTGATCACCCCGACGCTGATGCGCTGTTTCTGTCGTGCAGCGGCATTCGCGCGCTGGAGGTGGTCGAGGAGATCGAACAGGCGATTGGCAAGCCGGTGATCCTGTCAAATCAGGCGCAATTCTGGTCGTGTTTGCGGCGTGCGGGTGTGATGGATGAATTGCAGGGTTTCGGACAGATATTCAGACATTCCGGCAGGTCACTGAAACCGACCGTTTAGGGCCAAGGTGAAGGCGGAGCGCATCATGACACCAGACACAGCCACGCGCGGCTTTCCCGACAGTGAATTCACCGCAAGAACGCGGGGTGCGCAGGCGCGTATGGCCGCACGGGGTCTGGATGGTCTTTTGCTGATGACCGCGCCCGAGGTGCAATATTTCACCGGGTTCCAGACGCTGTTCTGGCAAAGCCCGACACGGCCGTGGTTCGTGTTCATTCCCGCATCCGGAAAGCCCATTGCGATCATCCCCGAAATTGGCGCAAACCTGATGCGCCGGACATGGGTTGCAGATATTCGCACCTGGCCCGCACCACGCCCCAGCGACGACGGGATCAGCCTTTTGACCGAGGTTCTTTCGGCCTGTGCCAAGGTTGGCATCATGAAGGGCCATGAGACGCAGTTGCGCATGCCGCTGGGTGACT
>Ga0316204_10001018_pt1 | contig 84375 bp, 77 predicted proteins | sample 6monrhotite_MG_2_FD_205661 | JGI IMG/M metagenome (GOLD analysis project Ga0316204, IMG submission 205661) | Microbial mat bacterial communities from mineral coupon in-situ incubated in ocean water Damariscotta River, Maine, United States -... | ecosystem: Environmental > Aquatic > Marine >... | reverse complement strand
GTGCGGTTGCTGCGCTTTGGGGGCCTGAGGGGCGGATGGCGTTGGGGGCGATGATGCTTTCGATGTCATCGGTTGCTCACCCACATCGGCGGCCTTTTGATCGGGCGTTCTGCCTGGAGGAGCCGTTTTCGCGGTGGCCAGGGCGGTGACCTTGCCGCCGATCAGTTCGTTGGCCCAGTTGTCGGTGAACGTCACGCCGTTCTTTGAAAAGTAGCCGGACGGCGGCGCCTGCTTCGCCTGTTGTTGGCGGCGTTGGCTTTCCGCCCAGGTCTTGGTTTGCTGTTCAATGCTGGGCGTGCCGGCGGGGGCGCGAGAATATGGGCTCGCAACCTCAGGGCGGGCGCCGAGCAGGGCGCTTTCCGTCGGACCGCCGGGGTTGATTTGGCCGTCGACTTTGAGGCCCTTTTTGTCCTGAAACGCTTTGGTCGCATCGACGGTCTTGGCGCCGATGAAACCCGTTTCCTCATCCAAGTCGCCTTCGTCCACCAGCGCCGCCTGCACCTTGGAGACGTCTTTGCTTTTGTTGAGCCCCAAAGGACCGACGCTGTCGTCAATGGCGGAGCTGGAAAGATTGGCGGCCAAACCGGAGGGGTCACCTTCATTCAGCAGCGACCGAACGGCGCGGCCGGAACCGGAGGCATTGGCCGCGTTCTGCGCAGCCTTTGATTTTGCGCCAGCCAAGCCCTCCCGTTTTCCAATCCCCGCCTCATGAAATTCAGATGGGCTATAACTTCCGCTTCCTGGCCCATATTTGCCACCCGGAAGGTAATCTTCCTTTTGACCGTGATTGTTTTTGGCCATGGCATCGGCATTGCGCACATCGTACGCGCTGTGGGGACTGGTCACATTTCCGCTTATGACATTTCCCAAATCCTCAGCCAGATTACCAAAAAAACTGGGGCTTTCTTTGTCATTGGAGCTGTCTTTACCGCTATCACTACCCATTTTTTACCTGCACAATCTTTCCATGTTTTGCAAAGCGCACCCAAGATGCCCCCGGCAAGCTTGATGCCGAGGAACCTTTAAAGGTGCGTCGAAGTTGTCCGTAAAGCGCCAAGGCGTGGCCGTCGGGCGCGATGAAATCCATAAAAACGAGGTTCTCGCCCGAATGCCAATCATCGGGTTGTAACTTGTAGGCACCGTGCAAAAACGCCTTGGCCTTGCCCTCTGACAACCATGCCCAGGATGCCCAGGCGACGACCGCGCCATCGCGGACTAGGTAGGTGTGTTGTCCCCGTTCCAGCGGCGGCACGATGCAGCGCAGGATCGTATCCACGCTATACTTTCGATGGTGGTCGGATCGCTGCATCAAATTCAATACGTGTTCGAGCATGACGTCTCCAGAAAAAGAAGACCGCGGGCGAGCGTTGCCGGTCGCCCGCGGTCCAAGCGGCGGGAGCTGCGGATTGAACGCGCTCACCGCCCTTCGGCGCGATGGGCAGAGGGAGGAAGCCCACCTGCGCCGAGCCTTTTTATTAGGCCGAGCCTTTTGAAGCTTGGCCCATTCCGGAGCGGTTAGGCGCCCGGATACAAGTTTTGAAAGCCCTGACGGACTTGCGCCACGAAGGACGGATCGCGTTCCTTCCAATAGCGCGGGTCTTTCATCATCCGTTTGATGTCTTGTTCGGATGAGCCGGGTCGGGATTCGGCGGCGCGGGTCAGGGTCGGTTCGCGGTTCTTCCTCATTTCGAACATCGCGATGACGCCTTCGGCCGACGCCACCAGGTTTTCATAAACCGTGGGGGTGAGGTTGGCCTTGCCCCACGCGCTGAGCTGCGGACGGATCGCTTGAAAGCGTTCCGCACCGCCAAAGTGTTGGAGCAGGTGTTCTTCTTCACGCTTGTTTTCGTAACTGGCCGCGATACGAGCGACCATCGGCATCATGCGTTCCGACGCTAGGTCGTAGACCAGCTGGGCTTGAGATGTCGAAAATCCGTTGTCGAACAAACGCTGATTGACCTCATCGTCAACGTTGAGCAAATCGTCGTCGATCATGATGTCGTAAGCGCCGGGGTGGTCGGGCATATCAACCGTGGCGGTGAGATTATTGGGATTGTTGGGATTGCTGAGATGACGTTCGAGTTCTTGATAAGATCGCGCCAAAGCTTCGGTGCGCACCACGCCGTTGTCTTCATCCCAGAACTTAGACGGCAGCCACGACGGGCAGCCGGTTTGAGGGGTGTTGGGGGTGTTCATATGATCTCTCCTGATTGTGAATGCATGGATTGATGAATGTTAAAAACGTCAGCCGCCATCGCGACCGCGTTGGGCCAACGCAGCGATGAAGCAGACCAACTGGCGTTGGCCTTCGATGTGGCGCAGCATGTCGGCGGATGCGCTGGGGCCGAGGGACCGTTCCAGGGTGATGTCGCGAAGATGCTTCAACACCTTCTCGCCATCCGGCCCGCCAAAGCATCGGGCATAGGCCAAACGCAATTCCCGACCTGGATCGGGCAGGTCTTCGCCGCCGCCGCCATTGACGCCAACGCCTTTGCCGAGATCACGATCAAACCAAGCCCATCCTTTTTGAGGCTCACTCATTGCTTGGTTCCTTTAAATGGATTGAGCGATACGCCCGATGCCGGCGGGGTATAAGGACGCGTGATGGATGAGTGATTAAACGCCGGTGGCGGAGCGGCCTGAGCCGGTGTGACGGTGGCTTGTTCCGACGGCGACTGGGCGCTGAGCGCCGCCGACAGCGCGCCGAGATCGATTCCGCCGTCAATTGCGGGCGCGCCTTCCGGTGTCTGCTTTTGAGCAAGGTCTTGTTCGCTGTGCAGTAATTCTTCGGGCACGCGAAACGCCTTGGCCAACCACCGCGCCGTACGCGCAACATTGATGATATCCGATGCCCCGCCGCCCAGTTGCTGCACGGCTTGAAACCAGGCCACGGCGCCGCTGATGTCTTCTTGTGATTGCCGCCGCGCCAATGGGGATTTGTAATCGATATCCACGGTGCGTCCATCGACCGCGATGGCGGGAATTTCACCGCGTCGGCGCAAGATCGCCAGGCCGCGATCGATCATCGGGCTGAGCAGTTCCGACTGTAGCCGCCCATAGGTCGCGCCGAGAATGCGCGCCATTTCAGCGGAGCGTTCCAAGATTTCGGTGGCGCTCATCTTCGGCCCTGCAATCTGGCCAAGCTTGTCGGCCAACAGCGCGGAGCGGATGCTCGCACGCAGGCTTTCCAAGACAAGACCCGAAACGTCGAAACGTCCCGGCGCCGCCAAGGGGGTGAGGCCGCTAGAGCCCACGGCTTTGGGGATAATCGCGCCCGGAACCAACTTGATATTGGCCGGGTTGAGCACGCCGTCATCGTCCGCCTGCCAAATTCCGGTCACTGCGATGGAGGCATTTTTTAACACCAACTCGACCACCTTGTTGGCGGTCTTGATATCGGGTAGCGCCTTCATCACCGGCGAACGCCCATAAATTTCGCCCGGCGCTTTGAGCCATCGAAAATTGATGAACGGCGATTTTTCAAACCGCCCTTCCGACAATACAATCGCGTCGCTCACCAGCCCAGGGGCCGGCTCTGCGACGGCCATATAACGATAGCCTTTGTCATCAGGGAAAACCGCTTCGATGACGGCGATGCGGATTTCTTCCCCACCAATCATTGAGGCCTTTTCTTCACCTATTTCAGGCGCATCTGGATAGCGCTGCTTCAATTCGCGCCGAGTCAGTTCCATACGCCGCATGGTGCCGTCGAGGCGACCACCGGCATCATTTTCAAACACAACGTCGAACAATGGCACGGCGGTAAAGCGGAATGCCGAAGCTTCGCCAAGCGGACTTTCTTCCAGCATTAAACAAGCCGTGCCGACAGTCACCAGATCGAGAAAACACTGATGAATTTCGATGGCGAAGTTGGAACGGTCGATGTGAGATTGTAAAATCCCGGAAATCTTCTCTAATTTAGGCGCAACGATTTCCCGGTCCTTCTCGTTGACATCGACGCCGGGCATCAAGCCCACCCAGCGCGCCCAAGGCGGCGTCAAGTTGGACAGCAAGCTGGCCGCCAATTGATCCACTGCATCCGGCGCGGTGCCATCGAACAATTTATCGTTGGCCTTGCTCCCTGCTTGGTTGTTCGGATTGCGCTGCGGCAAAGTGAAATCGTAGCAATCGTTCCAATGCGCTTCCCAGGTGCGGCGGCGATCCTTGGCGCGCTGATAACTTTGAATGACCGACTGCGGGGTCAAGTCCGTCATGATCATTCTCCCAACAGAGATTTTTTCGGGGCGACTTTTGCATTCGTCGTCACCAGACCGCGCTCTGATGTCTGGATCATTCCGCCGCGACCGCGACGACGGCGCTCCAACGCATCAAGGCGCTGTTGCGTTTCGTCTGCGGTCGTATCCGCCACCGGGGTGGGCGCAGGTGCGGCAGGGGCCTGGGGTGAGCTGGTAAAACCGCCCATGATCTCGATCTCCTTGTTTAGAGGTTAAAGACACAAAAAAACCCGAGGGCCTAACCCCCGGGTTTGCTTTGGACACACTGGTGCCGTTCGTTAAGAGGATTTATATCCTCACATTGCCGCAATGTCAAGGAATTTTTTCCGTTTGTCGAAATTATTTAAGTGACGATACAGCTGCCACGGCGTAAAAACCCGCGGCGCACGTAGCCCTATGACCCTTTTGACGGCTTCAACACAACTGTAAGGCGCCCAGAAAAAGGGACGCGAACGGAGCGGGCGCACGACCTCATCAATCACCTCATAGCCGTTTATTACCAGCCAAGCCCGAATCGTTTCTTCCTGATCGCCGGGCCATACTTCGACCTCGGTTCCATTGGACAGGGGGTTGTACATGACCCAACGGTCTCCACTTTCAAGCAGCGCGAAACAATGACGATAGCCTGGCCGCAGAAAGCGCAACCACTTCAGATCCGCTTCGCCCCCGAACACCACCAGCGCACGACGAGCGCGTTCGCCATCCCCCTCGCCACCAGCCCAAGCCTCAGAGGACTCGGCCTCTCGCGGGTCTGGCGCGTCCTCAACCAGATTGTGCGCAACGGTCATCATGACGAACAATCCCTTTGCTTTTTAATTCCGTTGTTAAACAGTCCAACGCGTCATCCCACAAAATGTAACTACGCTCTTCTTCGCGCACCCGGGAATCGGGCGGGCAGTTGCGCCAACCGAATGACGCCAAAGTTTTAAGGTGCTCACCCGTGATCACGCGGCGGCGGAGCAAGCGCATCACGGCGCGGTAAATGTCATCAGGCTCACAGGGACGCGTATGAGACGACGCGGTTTCCGTCAAACGCGCCCCTTCACGGCGGGCGCGCTCGGATCGGACGTACCAAAACCAGGCTTCCTCAGCATCCAAGAACTCAATCACATGTTTGATGGGGATCGGCCTCTTCACATAACGGATTTTTGTCACCTTAAGCACTCCTTTATAGGTTTATTATCCTTGCAGTTGTGTTAGGTTTATTTTAATCCTATGTCAACACCTGATATGTTTTTTTTCCTAGTGACATTTTTTCGCAGTGATGTGACAATCTTCCCATGTTAAAGCATGGCGACGTTTGGAGAGCAGTGGATAGATTGGCAGCGGCCTACGGGCTGTCGGCGTCTGGTCTTGCGCGCAAGGCCGGGCTCGACCCCACCACGTTCAATAAATCCAAACGCGTCACCCGCGAAGGCAAGCTGCGCTGGCCGTCGACGGAAAGCATTTCCAAGATTTTGAAAGCCACAGGCGCGCAATTGCAGGAATTCATCGCATACGTCGAAAATGGTGAAATGGCTGCGCCCCGGAACGTGCCGCTGATCGGCTTTGCTCAAGCTGGCGCCCGTGGATTTTTTGACGATGCGGGTTACCCCACCGGCGGCGGTTGGGACGAAATTTCATTTCCCGGCTCCACAGATCCGCATGCATTTGCCCTGGAAATTTCCGGAGACAGTATGGAGCCGGTGTTTCGCGACGGCGACATTGTGGTGGTTTCGCCCGAAGGCGACGTGCGCCGGGGTGACCGAGTGGTGGTCAAAACCCGCGACGGCGAAGTGATGGCCAAGGTCCTGAACCGCAAATCCGCGCAACGGATTGAGCTCGGCTCCTTCAACGCCGCCCACGAAAACCGCGAAATCCCCCTGTCCGAGATCGAATGGATCGCCCGCATCATCTGGGCGGCGCAGTAACGCTCCCCATACCTCAGCCGTCAAAAATTACGCACGAAAAAGGGGGCCGAGGCCCCCTTCTCCACATCATGTCATGAAAATCACGCCGACAGGTCTTCGCCCGCCAGCGCTTTTTGCATCAGCGTCACGGTTTCGGTGATGCCGTAGAGCGCGATAAACGATCCCATGCGCGGGCCTTGTTCTTGGCCGAGCAAAATTTCGTAGCAAGCCTTGAACCACTCGCGCAGGTTTTCAAAGCCGTGCGCTTTACCGACTTCGTAGACTTCCGTCTGAATGTCTTCGGCGCTGGCGTCCGCGGCCATACCTTCAAGCTTAACTTTGAGATCATCAAGCGCGGCGCGTTCTTGATCGTTTGGCGCCCGGTAGTTTTTGTTCGGCTTCACGAAATCCGCATAGTAGTTGATGGCGTAGCCCACCAACTGATCCAAGATCGGCGAATTTTCCGGCGTCGCGTCGGCGCGGTAGCGGGTGATGAAGCTCCACAGCACCGCCTTATCGTCGGAACCGCATACGCTTGCGAGGTTGAGCAAGATGTTAAAACTTAAACCTTCCGCCTCAGGCGCCGGGGGCTGACCGGCGTGAATGTGCCAGACCGGATTGTTGATCTGGTCTTTCTCTTCTTGATCGCCGAACTTCGACAAGTGCGACAAATATTCATCTACCGTTTTGGGGATCACGTCGAAGAACAGACGTTTGGCGGTCTTGGGCTTTTGGTACATGAACAACGACAGGCTTTCCGGCGTGGCGTAACGCAGCCATTCTTCCATCGACAGGCCGTTGCCCTTGGACTTAGAAATTTTTTGGCCCTGATCGTCGAGGAACAGCTCATAGGTCAGGTTCAACGGCGGCTTACCGCCGAGCGTGCGGCAAATGCGCGTCGCCAGCTTGACGCTGTCGATCAAATCTTTGCCCGACATTTCATAATCGACGTCCAGCGCGTCCCAGCGCCCACCCCAATCGGCTTTCCACTGCAACTTCACCTGACCGCCAATCACCGGTGTTTCCACCAGTTTGCCGTCTTCGCGCTTGTACACGATGGAGCCGTCAGCGGGTTTGGTTTCAACGATCGGCACCTGCAGCACCTCACCCGTTTCAGGGCACACCGGCAGGAACGGCGAGTAGGTCGCACGACGTTCTTCGCCCAGGGTCGGCAGCATGATTTCCATCACCTTGTCGTAGTGCGTCAGCACCTTCAACAAGGTCTTGTCCAGATGGCCGGCTTTGTATTCTTCGGTCGCGGACTTGAAATCGTACTCGAACCCAAAGCTGTCCAAAAACGCGCACAAACGCGCGTTATTGTGGTGGCCGAAGCTTTCATGGGTGCCGAACGGATCGGGAATTTGCGTCAACGGCTTGCCCAGGTGCGGAACCAGCATGTCCTGGTTGGGCACGTTGGTCGGGACCTTTCGCAAACCATCCATGTCATCGGAGTAGGCGAACAGCTTGGTCGGCATGCCGGTCAACAGTTCGAACGCGTGGCGCACCATGGTGGTGCGCGCCACTTCGCCGAAGGTGCCGATGTGCGGCAGGCCCGACGGGCCGTATCCGGTTTCGAACAACACATAACCTTTTTCGGGCAATTTTCCGCCCAAGTGTTTTTCCAACGCACGCGCTTCGGCAAAGGGCCAAGCATTTGCATGCTGGGCCAGTTCGTGGGCTTGCGAACGTTCGATTTCAGGTTGGAAAGGCATGGTGTTGTACCGGTTAAATGTTGAAAGAGGCCGCAAGGTACGTCCGCTTTAAGCGGGCGTCAACTGGACCTTTCACAGTGCGCAATCCACTTTGCGGTGAGCTTTTCCGAAACGGCGTTCTGACGCAAGCGGGAATTGAGGCTGACGAAGTCGACCAGGTCCAACGGCTGGTCCTGGTTGAAGCAGCTGAACACCACGCTTTGCTTGCCGGTTTCGGGGTCTACGTGGCGTTGCAGACACTGGGCGCAGATTTCCTTCATCATGCATTGCATCGGCGCGTTGATCGAACCAAAGCCCGTATGACCGGGTTTGAGCAGATCTTTCAACACCCCATGGCGGGCGTCTTTGACGGCCTTCATCATCATGTCGGAACCGATGGCGATGATGCGATCCACATCCAAAAGCGGTGTAGAGACCTCACCCAATTCGCCCACCGCATAGGCTTGCATGGCTTGCACAATGTTGCCGGTGAAGCTGAAATCTCCTTCGCGGCCCGGCGCGAACCCCGGCGCTTGGTCGCAGCACCACACGATGGTGTCGGCGGCGCGTTCGATGTTTTCAACGTGGTAGCGGTCATTCACGCCTTTGTAGGCGGCGAAGTAGAGCACTTTAGATCCCGCAGCGCGTAACGCCTGACCGATGGAAAATAGCACCGCGTTGCCAAGCCCGCCGCCCGCCAGCAACACGGTTTCGCCACCCGGCGTTTCGGTCGGCGCGCCGGTCGGCCCCATCAAGATCACCGGTTCGCCTTCGTGCAGGTATTGGCACAGATTGGACGATCCGCCCATTTCCAGCACGATCAGCGACACGAGGCCCTTATCGTGGTCAACCCACGCGCCGGTCAGCGCCAAGCCTTCCATGGCCATGCGGGTGTGCTCTTTGACTGGAGCCAGGGCTTCGAAATTTTGCAAACGGAAGAACTGCCCCGGCTTGAATGCGCGCGATGCCATCGGCGCTTTGACAATCACTTCGATGATGGTTGGGGTTAGGCGTTCGACGCACACCACGGTGGCCAGCAAGCCGCCGTCCAATTGGCTCACCACATCACCAAAGGAAACCGCGCTGGGTTGCGATTTCGCCAACGCCGCATCAACATGCGGGTAGCCCTGCTTGGCGCTGGCCATGGCCTTAACCACGTTACCGGCGAAGCTGGGATGTTGATCGCCAAAAAAGCTCATGGTGCGTCCGGCTGCGGCGTTCATCAAGATATGCACTTCGCCGGGCTTATCAGACCATTCAGGCGTCACAGCATTCCCATCCGCATCCACAGCTTGGAAAGATTTACCATCCAGCGCGGCGAAATCGGGATTTTCGCGGCTCAACACCGTATTGGGCTGGGTGCCTGCGGCGATCAGAACCGCGCGCGCGGGCAAGGCGGTTTCGCGACCTGTGCCGTGCGGGCGGCCATCTTCGCCGATTTCTTGAATTTCCAGTTTCAGGGCCTTGGCCCAGCCATGCTCATCCACCTCCACCGCGATGGGTGATAGCAGCTCGGCGAAGCGGATGCCTTGTTCCATCGCTTTTTCGATTTCTTCGTGGTTCAGCGTGTAGCTCGGCGCGTCGATCATACGGCGGCGATAGGCAATGGTCGCCCCGCCCCACGCATTGAGCAGCGTGGTCAGTTCTGGGTCGCGATGTTCAGCCTTTGCGCTTGCGCGTTCATAGCGCACCGCGCGGCCGTGTTCCAAAAACTCATCGGCAATTTCGTGGTCCTCATCGGTCCAGCGTTCACGCAGTTTGTCGCGGCCCAAGTCGGCTTCCAACACATCATAGCGGGCGAGGAATTTATCCACCTGTTCGACATAATACGCCAGCGCTTCGGTGGCGGTGTCGATGGCCGTGAGGCCGCCACCCACCACAACGGCAGGCAGGCGCAATTGCAAATTGGCAAGGCTGTCGTGCTTGGCCGCGCCGGTCAACTGCAACGCCATCAGAAAGTCCGACGCCTGACGCACGCCACGCGCCAAATTGTTTGGGATGTCCAACACCGTCGGTTTGCCCGCGCCCATGCACAGCGCGATGTGATCGAAGCCCATGGCGTAGGCTTGATCCTTGGTGATCTGCGCGCCAAAGCGCACGCCCCCGTACATACGAAATTGGCCGCGACGTTCGATCAACAAGCGGATGACTTTGAGGAAATTTTTATCCCACCGCACCGTGATGCCGTATTCCGCCACGCCGCCGAATCCGGCCATAGAACGCGTATCCAGGTCTTCGTGGAGATCGTCGATGGCGCGGACCGGCACGAACTCACCGCGTTCGCCACCAATCGAAATGCCGCTCAGCGCCGGGTCCAACGGTTCGATCTTGGCGCCGTCGATGGCGACCACCGCGTGGCCTTCGTTCATTAAATGATGGCTGAGCGCCGCGCCGGCGGGCCCCATCCCCACCACCAACACCTTGTAACCGCTTTGCGGTTTGGGCAACGGTCGGGCAAGGTTCAGCGGGTTCCAGCGCGTCAATAGGCTGTAGATTTCAAAACCCCACGGCAGGTCCAGGACGTCTTTGAGGGCGCGGGTTTCGACCTCGGGAATATTGACGGGGTCTTGCTTTTGATAGATGCACGATTTCATGCAGTCATTACAAATACGATGCCCAGTGCCCGCACACAGTGGATTGTCCACCGCGATCAGCGCCACAGCGGCCACCGCGTGACCGCGTATTTTGGCGCTGTGCATTTCTGAGATTTTCTCATCCAGCGGGCAGCCCGCCAACTCGACGCCAAAATCGCTCTTCAAAAAATCGCCGGTTTTTTTGTCTTTCAGCCCGTGCGAACAGCTATCCTTGTCGCGGTCATGACACAGCACACAATAGTGCGCCTGGTCCAACGCGCCGACCAGATCGCAACCTTGATCGGTGAGTTTAAAGCCATCGCGATGAATTTGCCGCGCGGGGGCGAATTCGACCGCCATGACGCCCGCGACCTCAACCGCATCGGTGCGCACCAAATGCGCGCTGTCCAATTTGGACGGCTGACGAAATAAGATATCGGACGCATGATGCGCGCGCCCCGCGTCCGTGAGCGTGGCCCACAGCGCGTAATCCAACGCCGCGTGAATATCGTCTTCGTGCGCAGCTTCATCGTCAAGCCAGCCCATCACGGTTTGGGCAAAGCTGAATTGCGTCAGTTCACCGCCCATCAATAGGGCTAAGCGCGCCTGCAAGGTCGGGCCATCGATTGCATCCGCATCTTCAGGCTTTTTGCCTTTGAGCGCACGGCGCTGCACGAACAGGCGCTTGCATGTATAAAGTGGCTCCAGGTCCGTGTGGCGACCGGACAGGGCTGACAGTTCATCTTCCACACCGAACAGCTTGGCGATGAACGCATCCAGGTGCGGTGCCAACTGCAACAACAGATCCGCCTCGCCTTTGTCATCCAAGCTTTCGGGGGCCTTTCGCGCCGCCATCAAGCGCGCCTGCAAATCCGTATCCAGAGCCCCTAACGCATCGGTAAAAGCGCCATCCACGCGCGCAAGGGCCTTATCGTCGTACAGGTCGGCAAAGGACAAATCAAAAGCGAGCTGCAAATCCATGGGGCAATCCTATTGGCATTCACGCACAGACGGCGTAGTGTTTTTATCTGCTTTTGTTGGGGGACATAAAGTCAGATCAGTTTGACTATATAGTGTGTGGGACAAAGAGCAAAAACGGGTTTTCTTCTGGAAATCCGCATTGCCCTTTTAACGACCCAATGGATGCACGAATGACTTCAAATTCCCCCCTGACATACGCAGGCAACCTTTCCCCCGAAGACACTTGGCAACGCCTGCAAGACGACCCCACCGCGATCCTCATCGACGTCCGCACCCCGGAAGAATGGGCCTACGTCGGCATCGTGGACATGACCCAGATCAAACGCAACACCGTTTTCGTTCCATGGTTGTTTTATCCACGCATGGACATCAATCGCAACTTCGTCCCCCAAGTCCTGGAAGCCGCCAAGCCGCAAAATGAAGATACCCCACTGCTGTTGATTTGCCGTTCCGGCGTGCGCTCAGCATACGCCGCACATGCGTTGACGCAAATGGGATACAACCAATGCTACAACGTCGCCTCAGGCTTTGAAGGCGACCCCAACGACGACAAGCATCGCGGCACCATCAACGGCTGGAAAGTCGCCGGTTTGCCCTGGGTTCAAGGTTAATCCCCCTTACGGACAGGTATAAGGCCAAATCCGCTTTGTATGGGGTGGTTCGAACGCGCCGTCAGGCTTCATATATGGGGTCGGGGTTTTCTTTTCGCTGGCGGGCAATCGCGTCAATGAGGGCGAATCGTACGGTGGGCTGAGACGATAAAACGCGTTTGGGTCCATAAAACGACCGTCTTTCGGCGTCACCACCACGCCGTCGTGGGACCATTCAGGGTGGCTGCTGTAAAGGATCGCGAAGTGTAAAGCGTCGCGACGCACGCGCTTGCCCATTTTTCCGGTGTTGCTGGTCTTGCCGATCTCATCGCCCATTTTAACCTGCGCGCCGACGGGCAGTGGCGACATCTCTTGCAGGTGGGTGTACTGGGAATACGCCCAAAACGCCAAGCCGGTTTGTTCGGGCGTGTGGCGCAACATGACTTCGATGCCTTTTTTGTTGCCGTCATTCAAGAACCGACCGACCACCACGCCGTCCGCGACGGCGCGGATCGGGGCGCCCCTGGGCTGGGGAATGTCGATGCCTTTGTGCAGGGCTTCTTTGCCGCGCTTATAGGAATAATCGATGGCCCATTTTTCGCTATCGATTTCTGGACACCGCGCGCCCTTGAGAAAGGCCGGAGTTAAACCGGTTTCGATCACGCCGCGGTCTTTTTGGATCGCGACATTTTCCGAACCGCCGCCGCCCCTGTATTTGCCGACCATTTTACGGATTTGATCATCGATCTCGTCAGGGGGAACAAATCCATCCAGTTGCGCACAGCCATCGCATGGTTCGGCTTGGGCAACGTACGGCGGTGATGCGACCAGCAAGGCCGAAAGCAATCCCGTCCTTAAAATCGTTCGCCTGCGCATACGGTAAATCGTTCGCCTGCGCATACGGTGTCCTCCCCATTTAAGCGTCCTGGCGTCCGGACGCCCGAAGCGGTTGAGATCTCAGCAACACATAGCCCAGCACCGCCGACAAGATCGAACCCGTCAACACGCCAAGCCTGATCGGCACATCGAACGAGCTATGTTCGAACGCCAGTGAGCCGATGAACAAGCTCATCGTGAAGCCAACGCCGCACAGCAACGATACACCATAAAGCTGGGCCCAGTTGGTTCCGCGCGGCATTGCCGACAACCCCAGTTTAACGCCAAGCCACAACATCAAGAAGACGCCAATTTGCTTGCCCGCGAAAAGCCCGACGGAAATGCCCAACTTAACCGGCTCGACAAAGCTGGAAAGGCCGATGCCGGTAAACGATACGCCCGCATTGGCAAACGCGAACACCGGTAAAATCATATACGCGACCCAGGGGTGAAGCGTGTGCTCCAATGATTTGAGCATCGACGGCGCACCTTCGCCGCCTTTACCCATGGGAATGGCAAACGCGGTGATCACCCCCGCCAGCGTCGCATGAACGCCGGATTTCAAAACACAAACCCACAAGCCGATGCCCAACAAGATGTACGCGGCCTGACGCGCGACGCCCAAGCGATTGATCGTCACCAACGCGGCGACGAACCCACCCGCCAGCATCAACGATGGGATCGAAAGGCTTTCCGTATAAAACAGCGCGATGATGATGATGGCGCCCAAATCGTCGATGATCGCAATCGCAGTGAGCAAAATTTTCAGCGACAACGGCGCCCGGCTGCCGACCAGCGCCAAGATGCCCAGCGCAAAGGCGATGTCTGTCGCGGTCGGGATCGCCCAGCCATCCATATTGACGGCATTGCCCTGATTGATCACAACGTAGATCAACGCCGGCCCAGCCATACCGCCGAACGCCGCCATCGCGGGCAACACGATCTGAGAAGGACTGGAAAATTCGCCTTCCAAAAATTCGCGTTTGATCTCTAAGCCGACGAGAAAAAAGAATACCGCCATCAGGCCATCATTGATCCACAAGATCAAAGGCTTAGCAATCTCCAGCGCGCCAAACTGCACGGCCACGGGGATGTCGAGCCAGGCCACATACAGACCGCTCAGCGGTGAATTGGCGATGATGAGGGCCAGCGCCGAAGCGATGATCAGCAAGATACCACCTGCCGCCTCTAACTTTAAAAATTCCCGAACGGCAGAAAATGGCATTAGAATCATCTCGTTGTCAGTTGGCGTTGCCCCTAGATATAGGGTCGACGGGAGCAAAGAAAACTCCCATCCGGACAAAATGAGCGATTTTCCACGTTATGGAAGGAACGATGGCTATGCATGCATCACGAAAATTCTTAAGGGCCATCACGGCGATGCTGCTGGGCGTTGGCGCCTCAACATCCGTTCTCGCCGATAATTTGCCCGATCTGTATTTCGTCGACGCCCACAGCCAAATGCCCAAGGGGCTCGACAGCAACACAATTATTCCGCTGATGGACAAGGCCGGTGTGCGCCGCACGATCCTATCGGCGCGCAACGACCGAGAACCGCAAGACGTCGCCGACTTTGCAGCGGAGCATCCGGACCGGATCACGGCGGCGGTGCGCAGCAAGGGTAAGGCGTTCAATAAGGGCTCGCCCAAATTTGGAAAATTCATCAAACAACAGGTGAAGCAGCCCATTTTCACCGCCATGGGCGAAGCCATCTTGTACCATGCCCAAAAAGGCAAAAAGGCGCCCAAGATCGATGTCGCCATCGACAGCCCGCAATCGCAACTGTTGCTTGAAATCGCCGTAAAGAAAAACTGGCCGTTCATCGCCCACTACGAATTCGCCGCCGCCGGTTGGGACAAATCAGGCTACATGGAAGCTTTCGAAACCACTGTGAAAGCCCATCCTGATCATCCTTTCGTGCTCATCCATATGGGCCAACTGGATGTCGATGATGTCAGTCGCCTGATTGGCGCCCACCCCAACGTCTATTTCATGATGTCGCACAGCAACCCTGTGGCCATCGCCAAAAACTCAGGCCAACCGTGGGTCAATTTGTTCGAAGGGCAAAGCCTTGCCCCGAAATGGACCGCCGTGATGAACGCACACCCCGACCGCTTCATCTTGGCGTTCGATAATGTATGGCCCGAATTCTGGGGCGATTTTTATCTCAAGCAAGCGAGCCTGTGGCGCACAGCCTTGTCCGCGTTGAACCCGGACGTCGCCCATGCGCTGGCCCACGGCAATGCAGAAAGATTGTGGAATTTACCGCCACGCTGACCAAGCCGCCCTATTTCCAGATCGGCTTACCCGAACCCGGCAGGCCCAGCTCATCCCACATAGCGCTGACTTTATCGACCACGTCTTGATCCATGCGGATTTTTTCGCCCCATTCGCGCTTGGTTTCCGGGCCGATCTTGGTCGTCGCGTCGATGCCCATTTTAGATCCCAGGCCGGAATCGGGCGACGCGAAATCCAGGTAATCGATCGGCGTATTTTCCACCATGGTCACATCGCGGGCCGGATCAACGTTGGTGGACATCGCCCACATCACATCGTTCCAATCGCGCGCGTCGATGTCTTCATCGACGATGATTACGAACTTGGTGTAGGTGAATTGGCGCAGATACGACCATACCCCCATCATGATGCGCTTGGCGTGACCGGGGTAAGCTTTTTTCATGCTCACCACCGCGACGCGGTACGAGCATGCTTCGGGCGGCAGCCAAAAATCGCGCACCTCAGGAAACTGCTGGGTGAACAGCGGCACGAACACGTCGTTGAGCGCTTCGCCCAGCACGCTCGGCTCATCGGGCGGGCGACCGGTGTAGGTGCTCAGATAAATCGGGTTTTTGCGGTGTGTGATGGCCGAAACGGTGAACACCGGGAACGGTTCGACGTTGTTGTAATAGCCGGTGTGGTCGCCGTAAGGTCCTTCATCGCCCTGCTCGGTTAAGCTGACATGGCCTTCCAAAATGATTTCCGCCGTGGCGGGCACCTGTAGCGGCACGGTTTTGCAATCGACCAATTCGACCTTCGCGCCGCGCAGCAATCCGGCGAATTGATATTCCGACAAGGTATCGGGCACCGGCGTCACGGCGGCCAAGATGGTGCCGGGGTCGGCGCCGATGGCGACCGCCAACGGCATCGGACCGGAGCGCATTTCTTTCCAGCGCATAAAGTGCTGCGCCCCGCCACGGTGGTGCAGCCAACGCATCAAGGTTGTGTTTTTGCCTGTCACCTGCATGCGGTAAATACCCAAATTGGGCACGTCGCGTTTGTCATTTTTTGGATCGGGCCCCGCGGTGATCACCAGCGGCCAGGTGATCAGCGGCGCGGGTTCGCCCGGCCAACACGTTTGGATCGGCAGATCGGCAAGATCGACCTCGTCGCCTTGGATCACCACCTCTTGGCACGGCGCGGATTTGACCGTTTTGGGTTTCATTGACATCACGGTTTTGAGCAGCGGCGCCATTTCCAACGCCTCGCGCCAGCCGCCGGGCGGTTCGGGCTGGCGCAAAAAAGCCAAGGTCTCGCCAACGCCTTTCAGCTCTTCGGGTTTGCGTCCCATGCCGCGCGCAACCCGCTCGACGGTGCCGAACAAATTGACCAAAACCGGCTTGCCGTAAGGTTTTCCATTGCCATCGACGGGATTTTCGAACAGCACCGCCGGGCCCTGCTCGGCCAGCAAACGGGTCTGAATTTCGGTCATTTCCAATTCGGGTGAAATGGGCTTGGAAACACGCACCAAATCGCCTGCGCGTTCCAATTCATCGATAAAATCTCTTAGGGATGCATATGCCATGTGTCAAAGATCACAGCTTCGTGACCGCCTACAGTGAAAAAATAGAGCCGTGAAACAATGTATAGAAAGAATGCACCATTTTCTAAATCATAAATAGATGCTTTAATTGATTAAATTCGTGGGAAATCACCTCGAGGGGGTCGGCGCGAAAGTGCTGATAACGGGTATAATGGCGCCAAATGGGACGACGCCTGAACTTAGGCCAGACACAAGAGCAGTAAGCAATGCCGATTACGCGAAGCTGATTGAAATCGGCATCGCGCTTTCGGCTGAGCGCAACCATCCTCGCCTTTTGGAAAACATTCTTCTGGAGGCCAAGGCGCTGTGCAACGCCGATGGCGGCACGCTTTATCTGTGCGGGCACATGGTCGAGCGTGAAGGCGAGACCGTGTTTGAACCGGAAGCCGACGGCAAATACCTCAAATTCGAAATCATGCGCACCGACAGCCTCGGCATCGCCAAGGGCGGCACCACCGGCGAAGATATCCCCTTCCCGCCCATTTCCGTCTACGACACCGAAACTGGCGAGCCCAACCACAAAAACGTCGCGTCCCACGTCGCCGTTTCCGGCGAAACCGTTAACATTGCCGACGTCTACGAAGCCACCGAATTCGACTTCACCGGCCCGCGCAAATTCGACGAAAGCACCGGATATCGTTCAAAATCGTTCCTCAATGTGCCGCTCAAAAACCATTCCGGCGAAATCATCGGGGTGTTGCAGCTTTTGAACGCAAAAGCGCCCGATGGAGACTCCATCCCCTTTTCCGATGAAATCGTGCCGATGATTGAGGCGTTGGCCTCACAAGCCGCCGTCGCCGTCGACAACCAAATGTTGGTTGAGGCGCAGGCGCGGTTGATGGACAGCTTCATCAAGCTGATCGCCGGCGCGATTGACGCCAAGTCGCCCTACACCGGCGGCCACTGCGCGCGCGTGCCGGAACTGGCGGAGATGTTGGCCACCGCCGCCGTCGATGCGGACCATGGCGAACTCAGCGACTTCAGCCTCGACGAAGGCGGTTTTCGCGAACTGCATCTGGCCAGCTGGCTGCACGATTGCGGCAAAGTGGTTACGCCCGAATACGTGGTCGATAAAGCGACCAAGCTGGAAACGATTTACGATCGCATCCACGAGGTGCGCATGCGTTTTGAGGTTAAAAAGCGCGATCTGGAAATCGAATACTGGAAGACCGTGGCGGGCGGCGGCGACGCTGACGCGCTCAAGGTTGATTTGGACGCCCAGCTGGCGCAACTCGACGACGATTACGCCTTTGTCGCTGAATGCAACGTCGGCGGCGAATTCATGGCCGATGAAAAGGTTGAGCGCCTAAAGAAAATTGCCGAACAAACCTGGACCCGCACGCTGGACGACCGGATCGGCATTTCACACGAAGAATTGATGCGCAAGCAGACCGAGCCTGCCGCCACGCTGCCTGTGCAAGAGCCCCTGCTCGCCAATAAGATCGATCACGTATTCCCCCGCCACGACGCGTTCGAAGATATGAATGCGGAAATCTACGGCTTTAAAATGGATACGCCGAAACAACTGTTTGATCGGGGCGAACTCTACAACTTGTCCATTGCACGCGGCACGTTGACCAATGAAGACCGCTACATCATTCAAAATCACGTCATACAAACCATTGTGATGCTGGGGCAATTGCCGTTCCCCAAACACTTGCGCAACGTTCCGGAATACGCCGGCGCCCATCACGAAACGCTGATCGGAACCGGATATCCGCGCAAACTCACCAAAGACCAAATGTCGGTGCCTGCGCGCATCATGGCGCTGGCCGACGTCTTTGAAGCCCTGACTGCGGCGGATCGTCCCTACAAAAAACCCAAAACCTTAAGCGAAAGCATAAAAATTCTCTCGTTCATGGTGAAGGATCAGCACATTGATCCGGATTTGTTCCGCCTGCTTTTACAAAGCGGTATCTACAAAGAATATGCAGAACGCTTCCTCAAACCCGAACAAATCGACGAGGTCGATGTCTCGCAATATCTAGACGCGGCGGCCGAATAACTTCATATTCTCCTCGCCATGACAAAAAAATGCCCGATACAGCACGCTAAATCGTATCCGTTCGACATCCCCGAAAGCTCGTATGCGCTTGATCGGAACGGATGGAACGCCCTACCAACGGGAGGCCATGAGACCGATGGTCGCCACGCGGTGATCGCATCCGGGTCCAACGCCTCACCGCAGCAATTGGCGCGCAAGTACCAAAACCACGTCCATTTGCTAGACCAACCCGTTTATGTGACTCGTGCGATGTTGCATGATTTTGACGCCGTCTACAGTGCGCATTTTTCCAGTTATGGATCCATTCCCGCCACCTTGGCCCATGCCCCAGGCGCACAAAGCCATGTCTTCGTGACGTGGCTCACCGACGCTCAGTTGGAGCGCATGCACGAAACCGAAGCGGTCGGCGTGAATTACGACTACATCCGCCTGCACGATATCAATCTCACGATTGAAGACGGCCAAACGCTCGACACCGCGCACGCGTACCTGTCGCGTCGCGGCTGCCTCAACCGCGACGGCAACCCCGTACCGCTGGCTGAACTCGCCACCCACGGCCGCAGATGGCCCCCCATGAGCCAGTGCGAAGCGCTCGACTACGCCCGCTCGATAATTGCGCCGCACGAAGAACCGAACTCGTTTATCGAAGCGGGCCTCAAAAGCCCCGCACTGCGCGCAAAACGCGCAGAAAAGCTGGCCCAAACGGCCCTTGCCCACGGTTGGGAAAAGCTGATTTTTCTCAGCTGATGATCATAGGGTCACTTGTCCAACGACCACGGCGGCAAACAGCAGCAGACCGAAATCGCGATTGGATTTGAACCGGGCTAGGCAGTTTTTCGGATCATTGATGTTCACAGTTGTGGTCTGCCACGCCAGCTGCGCCGCTGCGGGAAGAAGCGCTGGGTAGAAAAAAGCGCTCAGTCCCGCAAGCCAGCCGCTGAGCGCCGTGAGCGCAATCGCGCCGCCGTAAAAAAACACCAGCCAGCCTCGCGTCGCGTCGCCCAGGCGCAAAGCTGTGGACTTGATGCCGACCAAGATGTCGTCTTCTTTATCTTGATGGGCATAAATGGTGTCGTAGCCGAGCGTCCAAAAAATTCCCGCCGCGTACAACACCCCCGGCGCCGCGCCAAGCGAGCCTTGCACCGCCGCCCAGCCCAGCAACGCCCCCCAATTGAACGACAGGCCCAAAAACACCTGCGGCCAATAGGTGAAGCGTTTCATGTACGGATAAATCATCACGGTCGCCAACGACAGCACGCCGATGGCGATGGCGAACACGTTGAATTGCACCAAAATCGCTAAGCCGAGAAAGCCCAGAAACGTGAGAAACGCGATGGCCTGTTTGATCGACACTTGACCGCTGGGAATCGGGCGATTGGCGGTGCGCGCGACTTTGCCGTCGAAATCACGATCGGCGATGTCGTTCATCACGCAACCCGCGCCGCGCATGATAAAGGCCCCCAGGGCGAACAACACCAACATCTTCACATCCGGCCATGCGCCGTCGGCGGCCAAGGCGATGGACCACCAACACGGCAACAGCAAAAGCCATGCGCCGTAAGGACGGTCCAGGCGCATCAAGTACATGTAGGGGCGCACCGGCCTTGGCGTCAGGCGGGCAATCCAGCCTTCGGTGCGAATGTCGCTGGCGTTATTCGGGCTCGGCGTTGGTTGGGCGATGTCTGTCATAGCTGTTGTTTTACGTCATTGGTGTGCCGGTATGCAAACAGGCTTATGATCTGGGTATGAGCGAATCGAAAATCATCACCCGAATTTACTGCGACCCGGACCTCGGCGGGGGCCTCGGCGCAGGCCTCGCCACCGCATTGGGTCCCGGCCCGGCGCACAAGCTGCGCGCGGTGCTGCGCGCCAAGGTGGGCGACGAGCTGCGGCTGTTCAATGGCCGCGATGGCGAATGGCGCGCGCGGCTTATTGATCTGGGCAAAAACAAAGCCATGGCCGAATGTATCGCGCAAACACGCGCCCCCCGACCGGAACCCGGCCCATGGCTGGCGTTTGCGCCGCTGAAAAAAGATCGTCTGGACATGGTGGTCGAAAAAGCCGTGGAATTGGGGGTCGAACGCCTGATCCCGGTGATCACGGCGCGCACCGAAAACCGCCGTCTCAAACAGGAACGTCTGACTCAACAAACCATCGATGCGGCCGAACAATGTGAACGCCTCACCGTGCCTGAGCTTTGTCAGCCCGTTGGCGTGGAAAAATTAAGCGCAATCTGGCCCCAAGATCGCACTTTAATGGTTGCGGCGGAACGCCGAAATGCGCCACCTTTGGCCCAGCAACTTCAAACCATCAATGGCCCCGTGGGGCTGCTGATCGGGCCTGAGGGTGGATTTGAGAGACGCGAGCTTGACGGATTGCTCAAACTGCCCATTTCTATTGCGATCCATTTGGGGCCGAGAATTCTTCGCGCCGAAACGGCGGCGATTGCCGCCCTCGCCGTGATACAAGCCCAATGTGGAGATTGGCGCGATCAATAGATCGCGTCTCATGCCGTTCTAAACAATGGATCAAGGTCATCCCATGAGCGATCAAAGCACCATCATCACTTGCAAGCGCGATCTGGTTGAATATCTCGAAAGCGGCTGCAAACCGCGCGGCAACTGGCTGATCGGGACCGAGCACGAAAAGTTCGCCTACCGCCTGGATGATCTGCGTCCGCTGGATTACGAAGGCGAGCAAGGTGTGCGCATCATGCTCGACAAACTGACCCGTTTCGGTTGGAACCCGGTCAGCGAAGACGGCAACGTCATCGCCCTGCTGCAAGACGACGGATCGTCGATTACGTTGGAACCCGCAGGCCAATTGGAATTGTCCGGCGCGCCGCTCAGCACCATCCATGAGACCTGCAAAGAAGTCGGCACCCACCTGCAACAGGTGAAAGCCGTCGCCGCTGAAATGGGCATCGGATTTCTCGGCGTTGGCTATCAGCCGAAATGGCCGCGCACCGAAATGCCGTGGATGCCCAAAAACCGCTACGCCCTGATGCAAAAATACATGCCGACGCGTGGCAATCTGGGCCTCGACATGATGCAGTCCACCTGCACCGTGCAGGTCAACCTAGACTTCGACAGTGAAGCCACCATGGTTAAGATGTTCCGCGTATCGCTGGCGCTGCAACCCATCGCCACCGCGCTGTTCGCCAACTCGCCGTTCAAGAACGGCAAGCCAACCGGCTATCTGAGCTACCGCAGTCACATTTGGACCGACACCGATCCCGACCGCACCGGAAACTTGCCGTTTGTGTTCGAAGACGGGTTTGGCTTTGAGCGTTACGTGGATTACATGCTCGACGTACCCATGTACTTCGTTTATCGCGACGGTGTGTACCTCGACGCAACGGGGCAATCGTTCCGCGATTTCCTCGACGGCAAACTGGCCGCATTGCCCGGTGAGCAGCCAACGTTGAAAGATTGGGAAGACCACCTGACCACCGCGTTCCCCGAAGTGCGCCTCAAAAAATATCTAGAAATGCGCGGCGCAGACGGCGGCCCATGGAGCCGCCTGTGCGCTCTTCCTGCACTTTGGGTGGGGCTGCTGTACGATACCGGTTCCTTGGACCACGCCTGGAACATGATCAAAGATTGGACCATCGAAGAACACGATCATCTGCGCGCCATGGTCCCGGAAATGGCGCTCAACACCCCGTTCCGTGGCGGAACCGTGGGCGATATTGCAATGGATATTCTGGAATGCGCGCACGAAGGTCTGGTGCGCCGCAAGCGCTTGGATGGCGTCGGCCTGGATGAAAGCCGTTTTCTCAAACCCCTGTTTCAAATCGCTGAATCTGGTTTAACCCCGGCCGAAGACTTGTTGTTCGCCTATGAACGGCGCTGGAAAGGCTGCATCGATCCCATTTTCCGTGAGTATGCATATTGATCAAACCTTTGCAGCATAAGCTTCGACATTGCCAACGATTCCAAGCCCATGATACGATTCGCCACACAAACATTACAGTTGGTGGAACCGGGGACAAAACATCGACATGAGTGACGGCAAGATTAGCCTTGCTGAGATTGAACAGGCGCTGCATAACGGCGAATTCTGTTTCCATTTCCAGCCTAAAGTATCGTTCCAAACCGGGAAAATCGTCGGCGGCGAAGCGCTGCTGCGCTGGAACAGGTCCGACGGCTCGATGGTGGCGCCGGGGTTCTTTTTACCCCAAGCCGAAGACAGCGGCTTTATCACCGACATCACCGCCGTGATGTTGACCGAGCTGGTACAAGACATCGCACGTTTGCGCGCCATCAAGCCCGACATTCAAATCGCCTTCAACGTGTCCGCGCTTGACCTGCATTCGCCGTATCTGGTGAAAATGTTGCGCAGCTTTATCGGCAATCAGCTGATCAATCCCGGCAACATTCAAATTGAAATCACCGAAACCGCCATCCTGGATAGTTCCGATCGCATCCACGCCACGCTGTTGGATCTGGTCGCGCTGGGCATTGAAATCGTCATGGATGATTTCGGCACCGGATACGCATCCCTGGATGTACTCAGCCAGTTGCCGTTTTCCGCGCTAAAACTCGACCAAGGCGTGGTCGGACGCATGGCGGATGATTCCAAGAACACCCACATCGTGCGCTCCAGCCTTCTGATGGCGCGCGACATGTCGATCAAGACCATCGCCGAGGGGGTTGAGACCGAAGGCGCTTACACCTTCTTGCTGGCCTCCGGATGCAGCGAGGCGCAAGGCTTTTGGATGAGCAGGCCGCTGCCCATCGATCCGTTCATCAAAATAGTGGAAGACGATCCGGCGTGGCCGTCGTCGGAGCTCGGCTTTCTTTACAACGCGTGGGTCAACCACTTGTCGTATCGACGCAAGGTGTTGGACACCGTCTACACCATGACCATGACCAACCCCAGCGAGTGGGACAAAATGCCGCGTCTCGATCTGCGCCACAACCCGGCCTACTGCCGTTTGGGCCAATGGTATCGCGACATGAAACGCGCCGGTCTTTCCGATGATGCGCACAAGAAGCTTGAAGACATTCACCGCGAGATGCACGCGGCGGGCAGCGTGTTGATCAAGACCGTGCGCGCCACCCCCGACCCCGAAGCCATCATCGAAGCAACCAACGATTTCCTGCAGTTCTCCGAACAGGTGGACAAAGAGGTGTCGCGCATCGTCGCCCTATCGTTCGCCGAAGGCCTGCGCGAACGCAACCCCCACGCCTTGACCTCGACCCTGCCCCCCGCCGCGCCCAGCTTCGAGTAGAACCCTAAGCCTTGTTTCGACCCGATTGGGGGTAAAACCGATCCGGGTCGCCGATCCAGCCGAGCACGGCGCCCAGCACCCAACACGTCGGCTCGCCGATCCAACGCACCACGCGCCCCCGGTAATGCGGACGTGATCGCGATTTCATCAGATACGCAATCTCTTCCGCCCGCCAGCGCGCCAACGGCTCGACCAAACGGGTCGCCACGTTTGAGCGCTTCATCAACCGCACATACGGCACCGCCCAGGCGTGATACCCATGCACCGTGGCCGGCGACAGATGACGCAACGTGTAGGCAATGTCCAAACGCTGAAGGCTCGGCGCCATCAGGCCTTGACGCACCAGTTCCGTGCAGATGACGCGGGAGTTGCCGCCGCCGGAACCGCTATCACCTATTCACTTCAGTTGAGGGGAGGGTATTCGTCGTAATAGTCCCGACACGCCTTGTAAGCTGGGAACTCGATGATGTTCTTGAAATTCCACATCATGTATTCGGCTTCACAGAGCCGGTGGTCTTCAACAGCATTTTTGATGCAGTGGAGGCTGAATTTACCATCCTCAATACACCATGCCGAAGCTTGGCCTACGTATGTATTCTCGTCTTGTATCCATGAAAACAGCCGTTGACTAGCTTCATCCGCTAATGCCTTTTGATCTACTTCAGATACATTTTCGTTGATTTGTTTTGTGGCCTTGTCTGACGGCATTAAGTCATAAAACTTGCTCATGACGCCATATCCATAAGCCTTGCGGTAATCGTACTTCACACGAAAGCCGAAGGTGTATGCAGAGTGCAAAGCAGCGTAAGCTTCTACATTTCCGCTCGTCACCCTCGGTTCAATTTCCTCAATTAAGAAACGCCTCGGCCACGTAAATAGACTTTGCGTCAGATATTTATCGACTGCGTAATAATCCCGGTCAAGATGCGCCGCCATGCCGTACCAATCGATGGCCTCTTTGTATAGGTATTGCTCCTTGGCCCAATCGCCCATCATATGTTGAGCATACGGATGGCCATTTTCCGCCGCGATACGGATGTTGGCTTTCCAATCATGAGACACGATGAGTGACGGATCGTTAGCATTTTCCTCGGCGACATCGGGCATATTGGTCAGCGCTACGAACAGATGCGCATAGGCATCGTTTTGCTCCAATGCTGACTGCATCCATGCTTTCGCTTTGGCTTCATCAACCGGAACGCCCCATTCGCCCTGATACAAAACATAAGCCAAAAAACCCTGGGCTTGCGCGTTGCCACTTTCGGCAAGTTGCACCAACGCCTCATACGCCTTTTCGAAATTCCCGGCGTTCGCTTCGCGTTCGACATCATGGGTGGAAAGGTCTTGCGCCCATGCCGGATTGAACGCGGTTGCGCCGACAAACAACGCGGCGACGACCAGTACGGAGCGAAACAAGAACGGCAGAGATTTGGGAGTGGTCATATTGGGCCTCATTCACACGAACACCCTTAACGTGATACGTGCTCTGCGCAAAACAGTCCAGACAGACTTCTCCCTGTCGTTGAAAATGAGCCTATCAAATCCCGCCTCATCAGTCAAGGATTATTTACCTATGAGCGTTTTTTCTCATCCTGACGCGCAAAAACGCCGCCCAGCGCGTTGGCATGGGCGGCGTTTTTTTTCGCTGTGAAGGCGCGGACGGTTAAGCCGCCGTGCCGCCGACGGTGAGGTTTTCGATGCGCATGGTCGGCTGGCCGACGCCGACGGGCACGCTTTGGCCGTCCTTGCCGCACATGCCGACACCGGTGTCCAGTTTCATATCGTTGCCGATCATGGTGACGCGCTTCAAATCTTCCGGTCCGCTGCCGATCAGGGTTGCGCCTTTGACCGGGGCCGTGACTTTGCCGTCTTCGATCTTGTAGGCTTCGGTGCAGCTGAACACGTACTTACCGGACGTGATGTCGACTTGGCCGCCGCCGAAATTGACCGCGTACAGGCCGTTTTTGACAGACTGAATAATTTCCTGAGGATCCATATCGCCGCCCAACATATACGTGTTGGTCATGCGCGGCACCGGCGCGTGGGCGTAGCTTTGACGGCGTCCGTTGCCGGTGGCTTCCATGCCCATCAAACGCGCGTTCATGCGGTCTTGCATGAAGCCTTTGAGGATGCCGTCTTCGATCAGAACGGTGTTCGACGTCGGCGTGCCTTCGTCGTCGATGCTCAGCGATCCGCGACGGTCCTGCATGGCGCCGTTGTCGACCACGGTGACGCCCTTGGCGGCCACGCGTTCGCCCAGCAGCCCGGCAAACGCCGAGGTCTTTTTGCGGTTGAAGTCGCCTTCCAAGCCGTGCCCCACCGCTTCGTGCAACAACACGCCGGGCCAACCGGGGCCGAGCACCACGGTCATTTCACCGGCGGGCGCCGGCACGCTGTCCAGATTGACGATGGCTTGGCGCAACGCTTCGTCGGCGATGTTGGCCCAATTTTCCGGGGTGATCCACTGCGCGTATTCGGCCCGGCCGCCCGCGCCGAACGATCCGCTTTCCATGCGCCCGTCTTGTTCCACCACGACGGAGACATTGATGCGCACCAGCGGGCGAATGTCGGACGCGTTATGACCGCCGGGGCGCAAAATTTCCACCGCCTGCCAATTGCCCGCCAACGAGACCGAGACCTGTTTGACGCGCGGGTCTTTGGACCGCACATACGCGTCGATATCGCCCAGCAGCTTGACCTTGGCGTCGAACGCCATGCCGTGCAGCGGGTTGGCGTCGCCGTAAAGTTTGACGTTGGTGCCCTTGGGCGCCTCAGCCAAGGTGCCGCCATGCCCGCGGCACACCGTCTGCACGGTTTGCCCGGCGCGCTTGATGGCGTCTTCGGTCAATTCCGTCGCATGGGCGTAGCCCGCCGTCTCATTGGACACCGCACGCAGGCCGAAGCCTTGGGCGGTGTCGAAATTGGCCGATTTCAACTGACCGTCGTCAAACAGCAGACTTTCAGACTGGCGGTATTCCAAAAACAGCTCACCATCGTCCGCACCGCCAAGGGCATCTTCGACCAGGCCAGTGACCCGGCCCCGGTCCATGCCGGTGTGTTCGAAGAAGAGTTGGTCGGTGGTCGCGGAATTGGACATAAGCGGTCTCCGTTAAATGTGCGCCTTCTCGTATGCCAGAGGGGCGGCGGCGCTGCAAGGGCGGCCCCGCATATATAGGGTTGAAAACGCATTTCGCCAGCTCAGGAAAATCTTGACGAGACCGCCTCGGTTCGACATGTTAGGGCCTGTACGAACGTGGTGATTTGGCCGGTCGGCTTGCGGCCACGTAAAACAATCCGCTAAAAGGCCGAAGAAACGGGAAAGCAATAGATATGCCCAGGCCTTCGGTCCGGGCTTTTTTTGTTTTTTTGAAGGATAACCGGAACATGACCAAGACGCGTAAACCCGACACCTCCGCCTGGCGTCCCGCCACTCAACAAGTGCGCGGCGCGCTGGAACGCACACCGTATGGCGAAACCAGCGAAGCGTTGTTCATGACGTCCGGCTATGTTTATGAGTCCGCCGAACAGGCCGAACGCGCCTTCACCGGCGAAGAAGACCACTACGTCTATTCACGCTACGGCAACCCGACGCTGAGCCAATTCGAAGAGCGCCTCGCCGCCGTCGAGGGCGCCAAATACTGCAAAGGCGCCGCCAGTGGCATGGCCGCCGTGTTCGCCGCACTGGCCGCACACCTGAAAACGGGCGATCGCATCGTCGCGGCCTCGGCGCTATTTGGCGCGTGCTATCACGTCATCAACGCAATCTTGCCGCGCTGGGGCATCACCGCCGAATTCGTCGATGGCGGTGATTTGGACGCTTGGAAACAAGCGCTGAGCACCCCAGCACAAGCCGTATTCTTGGAAACGCCGTCCAACCCCGCGCTGTCGATCATCGACATCGCGGCTGTTTCGGAGCTCGCCCACAAGGCCGGGGCGCTGGTGGTGGTCGACAACGCGTTCGCCAGCACCGTGTTGCAGCACCCTCTGGAACTGGGCGCGGACGTGGTCACCTATAGCGCCACCAAGCACATCGACGGCCAGGGCCGTTCCCTGGGTGGGGCGATCTTGTCCAACAACGAAGCGTACCTGGAAAACACCGTCGCGCCGTTCTTGCGCCAAACCGGTCCGGCGCTGAGCCCGTTCAACGCCTGGGTCTTGGTCAAAGGGCTGGAAACGATCGATCTGCGGGTGATGCGCCAGTGCGACAACGCGCTTGAAATCGCCGAATTCCTCAGCACTCAGGACGCCATCGCACAGGTGATGTATCCGGGCCTCACCTCTCATCCCCAACACGAATTGGCGATGAAGCAAATGTCGGGCCGTGGCGGCACCATCGTCGCGTTCAACGTCAATGGCGGCAAGGACGCAGCGTTCAAGATCATGAACAAGCTGGGCGTCATCGACATCTCCAACAACTTGGGCGACGTCAAAAGCTTGATCACCCACCCCGCCACCACCACCCATCAAAAGATGACGGAGGACGAGCAACTGGCCGCGGGCATCACCGCAGGCACCATTCGTTTATCGGTGGGGATTGAGGACGTGCGCGATTTGATCGACGATCTGAGCCAGGCTTTATCCTAAGGGGGCCTTGGCTTAAGCCCCTTTTCACCCTACATACGTTCAAGACCAATCTAACGAACAGGGAACACGATGTCGGATTCCATCCAAGACAAGCTCACTCTATTGCAAGACCTGATCAAATCCGCCCAAAGCCAAGGAGCCGACGCGGCGGACGCACTGTTCGCCGAGGGCACGTCCCTGTCCCTGTCGTGGCGCAAGGGCGAGGTTGAGCAGTTGGAACGTTCCGAAGGCATGGATCTCGGCCTGCGCGTGTTTGTCGGCAAATCCCAAGCCATCGTGTCGTCGTCCGACATCGGCAAACGGGCGTTGGGTGAATTGGTCGAACGCGCCGTCGCCATGGCCAAGTCGGTCCCCGAAGATCCCTTTGCCGGTCTGGCCGACCCGGACCAGTTGGCGACCGCATTCACCGATTTCGACATGTTCGACCCAAGTGAACCCAGCGCAGACGAACTGACCCAATCCGCGCGCATCGCCGAAGAGGCCGGACTTGAAGTCGCGGGCGTGAGCAATTCAGAAGGCGCGCACGCTGGCTTTAGCCAGTCATCCATCGCCTTCGCCGCGTCCAACGGTTTTGCGCACACCTATCAGCGTTCGCGCCACAGCCTCAGTGCATCCATGCTGGCGGGCGAAGGCACCGGGATGGAACGCGATTACGATTACACCGGCGCTGTTTGGGCCGAAGACCTGCAAAGCGCCGAGGCCATCGGTCGCAGCGCGGGCGAACGCGCGGTCAAGCGCCTCGACCCGCAAAAGGCCAAGACCCAGCAAGTGCCGGTGGTATTCGACAACCGTGCGGCGCGTTCACTGGTCGGCCATCTGTCCGGCGCGATCAACGGCTCCTCCATCGCGCGCGGAACCTCGTTCCTGAAAGACAAGATGGGTGAAGACATTTTCGCCCCGGGCGTAACCATCATCGATGATCCGCACCGCATACGTGGACTGCGCTCCGCCGCGTTCGACGACGAAGGTTTGCCCACGCAAAAACGCAACGTCATCGATCAAGGCAAGCTCACCACGTGGTTCTTGGATTTACGCTCTGCCCGTCAATTGGGCCTTGAGTCCACCGGACACGCGGGACGCGGCGTTTCCAGCCCGCCATCGCCGGGGGCCTCGAATTTGTATCTTGAAGCGGGTTCAATGTCTGTCGCAGAGCTGATTAAAGACATCAAAGCGGGTTTTTACGTCACCGAACTGATCGGTATGGGCGTCAACACCGTGACCGGCGATTATTCACGCGGCGCCAGCGGTTTTTGGATCGAAAACGGCGAAATCACCCATGCGGTGTCCGAAGTCACCGTGGCGGGGCACTTGAGCGACATGTTCAAAAGCCTCACCCCCGCCAATGATCTGGAATTCCTCTACGGCGTTGACGCCCCCACCGTGCGTATCGAAGGCATGACGCTCGCAGGTTCTTAAGGCACATGTTCCTAAGACGCGGGCTCCTAAAGCTTTGGCGCAAACGTGCGTCGTGCTATGGTCCCTAGACGGCAATCCTGGGGGATTCCCGCCCCGACTGATAACGAGTGAACGACGTCCGTGAAGCAAGTCTCAACCTACGCACTGATGTCACGCCTATGGCGTGAACATATCCGTGGCTACGTCGGCTGGCCGTTGTCGCCGATTGCGTTTATCATTTTCCCTAGCGCCATTAACGCCCCTATCCCTGCGTAGGAGCGCCGCATGAAACTGCACAAGCGCATATTCGAACAAGCCTGGGCGCAGTCCTTGGTGTCACTGCTGATTGCCGCATATCTGCGCTTTGCTTATGCCACCAGCCGGTGGCAGGTGCGCGGTTGGGACAACATTCAAAGCCAAATCGATGCTGGACAACCGGTGATTTTGTGTTTTTGGCACGCTCGCATGATCATGTCGATGTACGGCTGGCGACACCCCCATCCGCTCAGCATGCTGAGCACGCCGCACCGCGATGGAAAAATCGCCGCGTTGAGCTACAACCGATTGGGCATCAAGACCATCTGGGGTTCGACCAAAAAAGGTGGAACCGAAGCTGCGCGCGCCATGATCAAATCGCTAAAATCCGGCGAGACCGTCGCGATCACCCCCGATGGCCCCAAGGGCCCGCGCCAGCGCATGCAACCCAGCGCCATCGACATCGCGCGCATGAGCGGCGCAAAGCTGGTGCCCGTGAGCGCATCCTCATCGAACAGCAAAATCCTGGGCACCTGGGACCGTCTGCAAATCCCCAAGCCTTTTGGGCGTGGCGTGATTTGGGCCGACACCGCCATCGACGTGCCGCGCAAAGCCAGCGAAGACGACTTCGAAGTGCTACGCCAATCCGTTGAAGATCGACTGAACGCCATGACCCGGGAACTGGACCGCGAATTCGGACTTGAAACGCCGTCCCCCGCCGACCTCCCCATACCATCGCAAGTGCTGACGCGCAAAGATGAGGAGCGCGCGCCATGAAGCTATCGCTCTATCGTATGGGCACAACGCTGGGCGGCCCGTTGATCCGACTGTATCTCAACATGCGCCTCAAACGCGGCAAAGAAGACCCGGCGCGCTTTGAAGAACGTTTAGGTCATGCATCGATACCGCGTCCCGAAGGTAAGGTGGTGTGGATGCACTGCGCCAGCGTCGGCGAGTCTTTGTCCGTGCTGGCGTTGATCGATCGCATCCTCGCCGATCACCCCGGCTGGTCGGTGCTGATGACCACCGGCACCGTAACCTCCGCCAAGTTGATGATGGAGCGTCTTCCCCAAGGAGCTATGCACCAATACGTGCCGGTGGACCGCGTGTCTTATGTGCGGCGTTTTTTACAGCACTGGCGTCCTGATTTGGCGTTGTGGGTGGAAAGCGAATTCTGGCCCAATCTGGTGATCGAAACGCACGCTCAAGACGTGCCTATGATTGTGCTGAACGGGCGCATGTCGGAAAAATCGTTCAAGAGCTGGCAAAAAAATAGCGCCATGATCGAACGGATTTTGTCGGCCTTCACGCTGGTTCTGGCGCAAAGTAAAAAAGATGGCGAGCGGTTTCACACTTTGGGCGCAAAAAACGTCAACACAGTGGGCAACCTGAAATTCGCCGCCAAGCCTCTCCCTGTCACGGAGGCCGCTTTGACCGAGCTAATAAACGTCGTCGGGGCGCGCCCTGTGTGGCTCGCGGCGTCCACCCATAACGGCGAAGAGGCCATTTGCGGGCGTGTTCACACAATGCTGAAAACGCACCATTCCCGCGTCTTAACGATCATCGCACCGCGACATCCCGAACGCGGCGCAGCGGTCTCGGTCGAGCTGCAAGCCCAAGGCCTCAACGTCGCCAGGCGCGCCATGGGCGATACGATCACCGACAAAACGGATATTTACGTCGCCGACACCTTGGGCGAATTGGGATTGTTTTACCGCCTGAGCCGGATTGTCTTTATGGGCAAAACCTTAGCCGGAGGGGGCGGACAGAACCCAATTGAACCTTCCGCGCTATCTTGCGCCTTGATTTTCGGCAAGGACATGAGCAACTTCCGAGATATATCATCGACACTCATCGAAGCTGGCGCCGCCAGATGGGCGCACGATGAAACCGAGCTGTACAGTGCTGTCGATATGCTGATGAACGACGAAAAAGCATGCAAAAACACCGCAACTTCTGCATATAACACTGCACGGGCGGAGGCGGACGTTTTGGAACGAGTGGGACACGCTCTTCGCCCTTATTTTAAAAACAAATCAGCAGACAATGTTGATGACGGAGACCACCATGCGCGCACCTGATTTCTGGGATCGTAAAACCGACGGCGTCATGCCCAGCCTGTTGCGGCCCTTGGGCTGCCTTGTAGCGGGTATGAATACGATGCGCCGTAAAGCCGCGGCGCCTTGGCGCGCGCCAGTACCGGTGATCTGCATCGGCAACCTAGTTGCCGGTGGCGCCGGCAAGACTCCGGTCGCCATCGACATCGTATTGCGTCTCAAAGCCCTAGGCGCCAACGCCCATGTGGTGTCGCGCGGCTATGGCGGTACGGAACTGGGTCCCGTCCAAGTTGACCCTGTTCAGCACACCAGCCTGATCGTCGGAGACGAGCCCCTACTGCTGGCGCGTTCGGCCCCCACCTGGGTCAGCCGCGACCGCCGCAAAGGCATCGAAGCCGCCGTTGAAGCCGGGGCGCAAATCATCGTGATGGACGACGGCTATCAGAACCCCAACGTTGAAAAAGACCTCTCGCTTTTGGTCGTCGATGGCGGCTATGGCTTTGGCAACGCCCGGGTGATGCCCGCAGGCCCCTTACGCGAACCCGTCGATGCGGGTTTGGCGCGTGCGGACGCTGTGGTGCTGTTGGGCGCGGACGAAGCCGACGTCTGGGGCCGCATACAACGCCTTGGCTACAAGAAACTGAGAATCATGCGCGCCAAGCTTGAGCCCGTCGGCAACAATGCGGACCTGAAAAATCAAAAGGTCTTCGCCTTCGCCGGCATCGGCCGCCCGGAAAAGTTCTTCAAGACCTTGGAAGATCTTGGCTGCAAGATGGCGGGCTGCCGCGCCTTTGACGATCACCATCCGTATACGGAAGCCGAAGTGCTTTCGATCCTCGCCGATGCTGTCGACACGCAGGTGATCACCACGGCCAAGGATCATGTGCGCCTCAGCCCCAACCAGCAAAAGCGCGTGCGGGTTCTCGACATTGAACTGCAGTGGAAAGCCGCCGACGAAATCGACGCCCTGTTGGCCCCGTTCGTTGCCGCGCTCACCCCCAACGCCGCCCCAGGCCACAACACGGAGACAAATACGCAGAGGGGCCTGGATGGCTGACTCCGTTAGGCCGATCAACACCCGCAAGGCCACCGTGCTCGATTACATCGGCGCCAGCTTTGCCTACGGCGGGTTATTTGTTCTGCGCCTGCTGCCGTTCGCACTGGTCTCAAGTTTAGGCGGCGGGCTTGCCCGGGCCCTTGGACCACTGTTCAAACCGTCCAAGGCCGCGCGCGAAAACCTCACAGCAGCCTTTCCCGAGAAGAACGGTGCGGAGATCGAAGTGATCTTACGCGACGTGTGGGAAAACATGGGTTGCACCGCGTTCGAATTCGCGGTGATGGATCATCTGCTCACCGATCAAGGTCGGCGCCGAGTCGAGATTGAAGGCCAACAGAACATCGACGACGCCTTCGCCACCGATAAGCCGGTGTTGTTTTTTGGCGCACACCTGGGCAACTGGGAACTGTTGCCCGTTTCCGCCGGAATTTTGGGCTTTGGCGTTCATGTTTTTTACCGTGCGCCCAACAATCCTCTTTTGCAAAACCTGTTCACCAAGCGCTCCAGCCCCGGCGAGTTGATCCCCAAGGGCGCACCCGGCGCCAAGCGGGCGTTTACGTTGCTCAAGCGCGGTGAAAACCTTGGAATCTTGGTCGATCAAAAGCTCAACGACGGCATCAAAGCGCCATTTTTTGGCCGTGACGTCATGACCGGCACCGCGCTGGCGGAATTCGCGCTGCGCTTCGATGCGCCCATGGTGCCGGTGCAATGCATCCGCCTACCCGGCGCGCGCTTCAAGCTGATCTATCACCCAGCCCTGAATGTCACCCGCACCGACGATAAAAAGGCCGATGTGCAAAAGATCATGACCGACGTCAACGCGATGATGGAAAGCTGGGTCCGCGAAAACCCCGGCCAGTGGCTGTGGCTGCACAAACGCTGGCCGCGCTAACCACGTTCCCCATAGATCTTAACGGTGAAGCCCTCGTCCGCCGATGGGGGCGCGAAGTATTTCATAAACAGATCGAAGTCGGCCTCACTGGGCGCGAACGGGTGCGTACCCGCCTCGTTCCGCTGGCGCATCCGCGCCTTACAGACGTCATCCGGCACATCTAGATAATGTAAGACATGCGCCACGTTGGCGTTGTCAATCAGTCCACGCATCCAGCGGCGTTGATCCCGCGTATTGGCGGGGAAATCCAAAACGACGCTGAGGCCGTTGCGTAAAAGCCCTTCGATGTGTGGTCCAAGAACACCACGCAGTTTGGCGGAACGATCCACATAATCTGCAAGAGACCGAATCTCATCAGGATAAAGGCGCGAGAGCCAGTCATCCTCGCTCAAGAAGACCGTGTCAGGCTCGTCTGCCAAGCGCTGGGCCAGCATTGACTTTCCGGCTGCGATCTTGCCGCATAGCAAGTGCATCGTCGGCGTGTTTTGAGACATCTGTGCTCAACTCTTTTTTGGGGCGATGGCGCACGCCATCCTGTGATTATTTTTGATTTATATTCTGCGGCATCGGACCGGTGGCGAGCATTGGATCTAGATGCACCGACTTCCACGTCATGCCCCAATGCAAATGCGGCCCGGTGACGCGCCCTGTTTTTCCCACTGCGCCGATCGGGTCGCCTTGTTTGACCACCTGACCTTCAATGACCGAGATATCGTCCATGTGCGCATAAACCGTTGTCAAACCAAGACCATGGTCGATCATCACCGTTTTGCCGGTATAGAACATATCGGGATGCACCAGCGCCACCACGCCGTCGGCAGGCGCAACAATGATTGAACCTTCAGGGGCCGCGACATCGACGCCGTTGTGCGGACTTTTGGGCTTGCCGTTCAAGATGCGTTGCGATCCGAACACCCCCGATATCGGCCCCGTCACCGGCCAGCGAAAACCGGACAGGAAACGCGCCTCTGCGCTCAGAGAACCGCGCACCCCCCATATTTTTGTGTTGTCGGCTTTGATCCGCGCCACGTCTTCAGGTTTGGGCGTGACCTTGCGCGCGGGCAAGCCATCGATGCGTTGGATTTTGTAGGTTTGTTTAGCGATGTTCAAGGTGCGTTGATCGACTTGACCACCCGGCTCGACCACCTTGAGCACCGCGTGCGCCTTCGCGTCGCGGCCAAAGCCGATCACAAACGCACCGTTTTCGGCGACATCGACCACGTCACCATCCAGCGACACCTGTGCGCCGGGCGCTGTTTGGCCAATCACCAATCCGCCTTGTTTGAGCGCGCCGTTCAAGTCCAAGGCGTGGGCGGGCAGCGCGAACAGCACCATGAATGCAATCAGTAATCTCACAGCAAACTTCCTTGTCGGGTGTCTGGCTTTTGAGCAGATTTGGCTTTTTTCGGTCTCATCGGCGCATCGCCGGTCACACGTGCGCCGACGTCGCCACCCTTCATCTTGATCGAAATGTCATCGCCGGGGGCGAGATCGCCAGCCTTCGTGACCGCCTTACCTTTGACGTCGGTGACCAAAGCAAAGCCACGATCCAAGACGCGCTCGTAAGACAGGCCATCGAGCAATCGCGCGGTTTGCTGCAAATGCTGTCGGCGCGGTTCGGTCAGGCGGCCGCCCGCCCGCGCCAAGGCCTCGACGCGACTCCCTAAACGATCGCGGGCGTAAGCAATGCGCGGACGTGGTGAGATCAGCAAGCCCCCAACCTCGGCCATGCGGCGGTGACGGCGATGCAGCCCGGTTTGCAGGCTGCCCGCCAGACGTTCCGCCCAATCGTCTAAGCGCTGGCGTTGACTGGCGACCAAACTGTTGAGATCGGGAAGACCGCGCGCCAGCCCCGCCAAATGGGTTTTATGCTCAGACACCATGCGCCCAGCGGCGCGCGTCAGTCGTGCCCCGTCGTCTTGCACTTGGGCGATCAATTCAGAACGAACCGGCACCGCCATTTCGGCCGCCGCCGTGGGCGTCGGGGCGCGCAAATCGGACGCAAAATCGATCAAGGTGGTGTCGGTTTCATGCCCCACCGCGCTGATCAGCGGGATGGCGCTTTCGGCGGCCGCCCGGACCACGTTTTCTTCGTTGAAGGCCCACAAATCTTCCAACGAGCCGCCGCCTCGCGCGACGATCAAAACATCCGGACGCGGAATGTCGCCACCCGGTTTCAGGCGGTTGAAACCCGCGATGGCGCCCACGATCTGCTCCGCCGCGCCGTCGCCTTGCACCAGCACCGGCCACACCAATACGTGACGCGGAAAGCGGTCGTTCAAGCGATGTAAAATGTCGCGGATCACTGCACCGGTGGGCGACGTCACCACGCCGATCACGTCCGGCAGCATCGGAATTGGGCGTTTTTCAGCCGCATCGAACAGACCTTCCGCGGCGAGCTTTTTGCGGCGGTCTTCCAAAAGCTTTAGCAATGCGCCTTCGCCCGCGACCTCCACGGATTCCACCACGATTTGGTAGTTGGACCGCCCCGGATACGTGGTCAGCCTCCCAGTGGCGATCACCTCAAGGCCGTCTTCGGGCTCGATCCCCAAACGCGCCGCCGAACCCCGCCAGCATACCGCATCGAGAACCGCATCCTCGTCTTTCAAGCGAAAATAGAGATGCCCGGACCCCGCGCGCTTAAACCCGGAAATTTCGCCGCGCACACGCACAAAGGCGAACGAATCCTCCACCACGCGTTTGAGATGCCCCGAAATCTCTGACACCGAAAAAATCGGTGCATTTAAGCCAGTTTCCGTCATTTCGTTCGCCTTAAGTCGGTTTGCGGTTCACTCACGCGAGACAGTATGTATGATACGAAGAGATGCGGCAAAAAAGAGTCGCTTATAAAATTTTGGTATTAAGAAAATCACATAGAAGTCCGGGAGGCTTTTGCGTATGAAGGTTTTGGTCGTAGGTTCCGGTGGACGCGAGCACGCACTGTGCTGGGCGATCGCAAAATCGCCAAAGTGTAACAAGCTCTTTGCCGCCCCGGGCAATGCCGGGATCGCAGATGTGGCTGAGTGCGTCAACATCAAAGCCGAAGACGTCGATGGTCTGGTGAAATTCGCCAAAGCCGAAAAGATCGACTTCGTGGTCGTTGGCCCCGAAGCCCCGTTGGTGGACGGCCTGGTCGATAAGCTTGAACACGCCGGAATCAAAGCCTTTGGCCCGTCTAAAAAGGCCGCTCAGTTGGAAGGTTCCAAAGCCTTCATGAAAGACCTGCTGGCCAAATACAACATCCCCACCGCCGAATACGGCGTGTTCGACGAACCCGACGCCGCCAAAGAATACATCATGAAAATGGACGGCCCAGTGGTCGTCAAGGCCGACGGACTGGCCGCGGGCAAGGGCGTGATCGTCTGCCACAACAAAAACGAAGCTTACGCCGCCATCGACCATATTATGATCGAGCGCGCATTCGGCGCGGCGGGCGATGAAGTCCTGATCGAAGAATTCATGCCCGGCGAGGAAGTGAGCTTCTTCGCCCTGGTCGATGGCAACACCGCCGTCGCCATGGCCTCAGCACAAGACCACAAAGCCGTGCACGACGGCGATGTCGGCCCCAACACCGGCGGCATGGGCGCGTATTCACCAACGCCAGTGGTCGACACCGCCATGCAGAAAAAAATCATGGCCGAAATCATCCAGCCAACCATCGACGCTATGGCCGCCGAGGGCGCGCCCTATAAAGGCGTCTTGTTTGCTGGCCTGATGATCAAAGACGGCGAGCCGAAGGTTCTCGAATACAACGTGCGCTTTGGCGATCCGGAATGCCAAGTGTTGATGGCGCGTATGAACTCCGATGTGCTCGAAGCTTTGCTGGCGTGCGCTGAGGGCACGCTCAAAGACACCAAAATCACGTGGAAGAAAAGCACCGCTTTGGTGGTGGTCATGGCCGCCGACGGTTATCCGGGCAAATACGCCAAAGGCACGCACATCAACAACCTCGACGCCGCAAACGCCATAAAAGGGGTCGAAGTTTTCCACGCTGGAACCACGTTCAAAGACAAGAAAGTGGTGTCCGACGGCGGCCGCGTTCTGGGCGTGACCTCAATTGGCAAAACGGTTAAAGACGCGCAAGACCACGCCTACCAAGGCGTTGACGCCATCGAATGGCCTGAAGGCTTTTGCCGACGCGACATCGGTTGGCGCGCCGTGGCACGCGAAGAGGCTTAGGTCCATGGACGAGCAAACCCGCACCGACATCGAAGCCGCCGCTTGGCGCAGCTTCGTCGCACACCTGCAAAAGCGCACCGACGTGCAAAATATCGACCTGATGAACCTGTCAGGTTTTTGTCGCAACTGCTTGTACAAGTGGCTGTTGGAAGCCGCCGAAAACCAGGGCGCGGAGCTGTCCAAGGACGACGCCATCCAAGCCGTTTACGGCATGAGCATCGACGCGTGGAAAGCCAACCACCAGACCAAGGCCTCTGAAGAACAGCTCAAACTGTTCGAAGACACCAAGCCGTTGCATTCGTCGATCAGCGGGCACCGCTGATCGACGAGAGGCGTCTTTAGCCCTTCAAAAGCGCATCCATCGCGGGCGTCACGTCAGCCGCCATCAGGCGCGACGTTTTGTTGGTCGGTGGCAGGGGCTCATCGTTGAAAAACGTCGGCAGCGCGTTGTCGTCTTCGCCAAACCCGGCAGCGGCATTGAATTGATGTTCCAGTTGGAGCGTCTCAAAGCCCAAGCGCGCGTAAAATTCGACCTTCAAGTCCGTGCCCAGGGCATCGTTCACGGCGTCAATCATCATCTGCTGATTGGCGTTGCTCACGGAACGGCCAAACAGGCACATGCCTAAGCTGTCGTTGGTGGCGCACAGAACCTGAAGCTGGAAGCTTTCCTTCACCAAGTCTTCAACTGACACATCAGTGCTGTTGAAGGTCGGGTTGTTGCCGACTGTATGGTCCGCGCCTTGCGCCGTGGTCATCATGGAAATGGCGGTGACTTCCGCAACGCGCGGATCGTATGCACTCAGTGCTTGCTTTTTGATCACCGGCAGACGCTTCAGGCCGCGCTTTGCCCCGACGCGCGCCACGCCTTGGGACAGATCGCGGCCTCGTTCCGTGCCCGCGCGCAGATCGTCCATAGCTTGGTGCATGAATGCCAGATCGCCAAACGCCGCGTCGCCCGCTTCCATCAACACCGCCAACAGGGCGCCGATTTCGATGCTGTCGATACCCAGATCGTTGGCGTGGTAATTCAACGCCGCCAAATCGTCCGGATCGCTCAAGCCGCAATTGGTGCCCAGGATGCCAAGGGTTTCGTATTCGACCGGGGACACGACTTCCTTGCCGTCTTTATCAAAATAAACGTTCGAGCATTTGATCTGACAGCCCGGCATGCAGGCGTGAGAAACCTCACCGCCGCGCTCCGCATTTTGATCATGAATGTAATCGCCGCCCATGGGGAAGACGTCATCGACCGCGTCGGTTGCGCGACCGACGGAAAAATTGTTCACCGGAATCGCGCCGATGTGGTTCATCACGTCGGCAGTCATGGCGGTGCCGAACTTGCTCAGCGCCTGAACCTTGGGGTCTTCAGCCAGTTTGTCGCCATAAACGCGAACGCTTCCCATGACCTTTTTGCGATCATGGAACGTCGGCATCTTGTGCTTATCGACGACAATCGCTTTGACCTTTTTGCTGCCCATCACGGCGCCGACGCCACCGCGCGCGGCCAAGCGCGACGGGCGGTTGTCGGTGTCGGAAAACGCAATGCCCGCGATCAGGCCACCATATTCACCGACCGGTCCGCACAGCGCCACGCTGATTTTTTCGCCGTAAGCCTCATGCAACATGGCTGCGGCTTCGACATTGCCCTTGCCCAGATAGGGACTCGCGTCATCGAATGTGATCTCGCCGTCTTTGGGGATTCGGATCACCACCCAATCGTCGCTGGCGCCGTGCAACGTCAGACCGGACACTTCCAATTGGCCCAAAGCAAACGCGAAAGTGCCGCCTGCGTTGGCTTCCTTGACGCCGCCCGTCAGTGGGCTTTTGCAGCCGACGCTGATGCGATTGGCGTTGGAAAAGTTTGTCCCGGCAAAAGGCCCCGCCGAAAAAACCATAGGATTTTCCGGCGATAGCGGATCAACCGTGGCAACGCCACTGTCCACCAGGGTCTTGGCGATCAGATAACGGCCGGCGCGGGCCAGGGCCTCCCCACTCTGTTGTTCCTTGTGGACAGCGTGGGCGTTCAAATCAATATGAAGGTATTGGCGCATGAGAATTCCAAGGCATAAAATCAGAAGCGACGACGCTTATATAGGAGATGGACCCGAATTCCAAAGCCTTGATTGTTTTTTTGGCTGCGGAGCGTTCACATTTGAACCATCCTAAAATCGAAAAGGTCGAGGGGACGAAGCCTGACCTCGTCCCCTCTTCCCTTCATACCGAAGCACATAAAGTATGAATGGATCTTATTTGGCCGTTTCTGCTGGCTTTGCCGGCGCAGCGGGTGCGGGCGCTGGCGCGGGCGCATAGCCATAAGGCGCATAACCATACGGCGCCCAACCATAGGGGCCGGGGCCGTAGCCGTTATAACCATTCCAGCCATTGTAACCATTCCAGCCATTATAGCCGTTGCCATACCCGCTGTAGCTGTTGTTGCCACGGCCACGACCGCTGAAGCTCATGGAGAAGTCGCCGGAACCATCGCCCCAACCGTTGCCCCAGCCGTTGCCGTTGCCCCAGCCATTATTGTTCCAATTGTTGTTGTTCCAGCCGTTGTTGCCCCAGCCGTTGTTGCCCCAACCAGGCCCCCAGCCCCAAGCCGCGGCGTCTTGGGCCGCCAATGCGGACGCGCCCACCAAACCTGCAACGGCAAGAATTTTCATTAATTTAGGTGTGTTCATCAAACTCCCCCTTAGGTTTTTCCTATGTAGATCGGAAAGAAGGGAAGAGGCTCCCCACAATCCGAAGATGATCAGATGCTGTAAAGTGCACGGAAAATTTTAAAAAACTTGTGCGGATTTGCCAAGTCCCTTTGGCGCACCTTTCCATCACGTCGGTTTCCAGGATAAATGGTGTCATTCTTTCAAAGTTATAGCCCCTCAATCATTCCCGCATATAATGCTTCCGATCAGGCCCTCTGGCTTATGACCAGTAGGAGTTCTTTAAAACCCCCGCAGAGTACGGTACGTCGCATGGATGCATTTCATATTCGCCTGAAAAAGCTCTACGACGGCAACTCCCTCGCCGCCAGCAGGTTCCGGTTTGGCCTTCTGACCTTCGACGTGATCACAATCTTGTATTTCATCATCACCTCGATGGTGCCCGAAAGCCTATGGATCACCTATTTTGACTTTTTGATTGCAACCTTTTTGATCGCTGATTTCGCGGCGCGCATGTGGATTACGCGCCAGCGCCTTCGCTTTGTCATGAGCGTCGCGGCCGCTGTTGATCTGATCGTCATCGTCACCCTCATGGTGCCGCTCATCACGCAAAATTTTGCCTTTCTGCGCGTGGTGCGCGCCTTGCGATTGCTGCGCTCGTACCACGTCCTCAAGGATATGCGAAATCAGTTCCCCTATTTCAGGAAGCATGAGGAAATCATTCAGAGCGTCATCAATCTGATTGTGTTCATCTTCTTCATCACCGCGTTGGTTTATGTCACGCAGGCGCGAGGAAATGATGACATCTCCAATTATGTCGATGCTCTCTACTTTACGGTCACGGCATTGACCACCACAGGTTTCGGCGACATCACCCTCCATGGGACGACCGGGCACTTGCTGGCTGTGGTGATCATGGTGGTCGGCGTCGGCCTCTTTTTGCGGTTGGTTCAAACCATTTTTCACCCCACCAAGGTGCGCCATACCTGTCCCAACTGCGGCCTGACGCGCCACGATCCAGATGCCGTGCATTGCAAGCATTGCGGCATCGTTCTCAATATTGAGACGGATGGCGACTGATTGGCGCAACGACAAATCCGGCTTCCCGTTCACAGGTGCGCCGCTCCACCGTCATTGGTCTGAACCCTATTTGAGACAATCGAGGTGCCCCAATGACCTGTTACATCGTCAACCGCAAAGCACAATCCACCGGCGAACACGAAGTTCACAACGAAAATTGTACGCGTTTACCCGATTTGGACCATCAGGCGCCATTGGGTTCACACGACAGCTGCGGCCCCGCCTTGGCGAAGGCGAAGTCGATCTACACCAATGTCGATGGCTGTGCGTATTGCTGCCCAGACTGCAATCACGGTTAAAAAAAGGGCCTAGCGTTTGGTGCGAAAGAACGTTTTCAGCAGTTCCGCCGCCGCCGTTTCAAACAAACCGCCGTAGACTTCGGGGCTGTGGTGGCAGGTCGGCTGGCCGAACATCGCCGGGCCGTGCTCGACGCCGCCCATCTTGGGATCATAAGCGCCGAAATAGACCCGGCGGATACGCGCGAACGAAATCGCGGTCGCGCACATGGCGCACGGTTCCAAGGTGACGTACAGATCGCAACCCGTCAGCCGGGCCGAGCCCGCTTGCTTGGCGGCATGGCGAATGGCCAGAAGTTCCGCATGGGCGGTGGGGTCGTCAAGCTCTTCGGTACGATTGCCCGCGCGGGCCAAAACGGCGCCGCTTTGTGGATCAACAATCACACAGCCGACCGGAACCTCGCCACGCTCAGACGCGCTCTCAGCTTCCAAAAGGGCCATTTCCATATATGATTCGTTGCTCTTCGTCATATGCTGAAGGTGCAGACCCACAAAGGTTCCGTCAAGTCTTCTTGCTCCGGCGCGCTTGGGGACTTACATTCGGCTTATGACAACAGATCTCATCACACCGGTTATCGGCATTCCGCTGGACAGCGAACCAGGCGGCGCGGAGCAATACTCCAAGTTCCCCTGGTATGCGTTGCGCCAAAATTACATCAGCGCCGTGGTCAAAGCTGGCGGCTTACCGTTGCTGATGCCTCACGAGCCGGACCTTTTGGACATTTACGCCGATGACATCGACGGTTTGTTGATCACCGGCGGAAATTTCGATGTCGATCCCGCCATGTACGGCGCGACCACCACCCACGACACGGTCAGCACCAACGATGGCCGCACCGCGTTTGAAATGGCGATCTTGCAAAGCGCCATGAAGCGCGACATGCCGGTTTTGGGGATCTGCGGCGGGCAACAGCTTTTGCATGTGGCGTTGGGCGGAACGCTCATTCAGCATATTCCCGAAGAACTACCCGAAGCTTTGCCTCACGAACAACCCAACCCGCGAAACGAAGTCGGTCACGACGCGGAAGTGTTCCCCGGGACGATGCTGCACGACATTGTTGGCCAAACCCACATTCAAGTGAACAGCGCCCATCACCAAGCCGCGCGCGACGAACCTGCGGGCGTCAAGATCAACGCCCGCGCCCCCGACGGCGTAATTGAGGGCTGTGAAGCCACCAACATGACGTTCTGTCTAGGCGTGCAGTGGCACCCCGAATTTGAAATCACCGACACCGACGTGCGCATCTTCGCCGCGTTTGTCGAGGCCGCGCGTGAATACGCCATAGGACGCGAAAACGACAATGACTGACCAAGACACCACCCCCACCAACACCGTTGAACCCGTCGAAAAGGGCGAACGCATCGCCAAAGTGATGGCGCGCGCAGGACTGTGTTCGCGCCGCGATGCAGAACGGTGGATCGTCGAAGGTCGCGTGCGCGTGAACGGCAAAGTCATCGAAACCCCCGCAACCTTCATCACCGACCCCACCACCGTGGTGGTCGATGGCAAACCCCTGGAGGAACCCGTCGAGGCGCAATTGTGGCGCTATCACAAGCCGCCCGGACTGGTGACGTCGCACAAAGACGATCAGGGCCGTGACACGGTGTTCGACCAGTTGCCCCGTGAACTGGGGCGGGTGGTGTCGGTCGGCAGGCTCGATCTCAATTCCGAAGGCTTGCTGTTGCTGACCAACGACGGCGGATTGGCGCGTGAATTGGAGCTGCCGTCCAACGATTGGGTGCGCACCTATCGGGTTCGCGTATTTGGTTTTGTGGATGACGAAAAACTCGCTTTGCTCAAAGACGGCATCACCTATGAAGGCATTAAATACGGTTCCATCAACGCCCGCATCGAAAAGAAAACTGGTCGCAATGCGTGGCTGATCGTGTCCCTGACGGAAGGCAAAAACCGCGAAATCCGCCGCGTCATGGATTTCCTTGAATTGCAGGTGAACCGCCTGATCCGCACCAGCTACGGGCCGTTCCGTCTCGACAATCTGCAACGCGGCGATGTTCAGCACATTCCGCGCCGTCAAATGATCGACCAGTTGGGCGGCAAGCTTGATGGCGCCGGCACCGCGATTAAAACGTCCAAAACCGGATGGGCCAAGGCAAAGGCCAGACCTAACGCCAAGCCCAAACCGAAGCAGAAACCTAAGCCGAAGTCGCGCCCCCCCCATACGGACAAAGCGCACCCGGGCAAGGCCAAATCGACCGCGCGCAAGCCTCGAAAATGATCCGGTCATGCGTATAGTCGGAGGAAAACACAAAGGCCGGACCCTCGCCGCACCCCAAGGCCGCGACACCAGGCCTACGTCCGATCGCGCTCGCGAAGCCATGTTCAATGTCTTGCAACACCTCAGCGTTGGTCCGGGCCTGGATGGTGCGCGGGTCCTCGATGTGTTTGCCGGCACCGGCGCCCTGGGGCTTGAAGCTTTATCGCGCGGCGCAACACACGCCACCTTCGTTGAAAGCCACCGGGGTGCAATCAAAACCTTACAAACCAACATCGCGGCGCTAAACGAGGCGGCGCATTGCACGGTTTTGCCCATCAAGGCCACCGCCTTAGGCAGGCCCCGCAACGCCGCTGTAGACTACGCCTTTTTGGACGCCCCATACGACAAGGGCCTCACCGCCCCCGCACTTCAGGCGTTGGCTGAAAACAACTGGCTTTCACCCCAAGCGGTGATCATGGCGGAAGTCGGCGTTCGCGAAGACCTATCACCGCCCCCCGGGTTCCATGTGGTGAAAGAAAAGACCTATGGCGCCGCACGGGCGGTTTTTTTAGAGTTCCGTCCCGAGCCCATCGAGGCCCATTAAACACAGCCTGATTGTATTATTGTTTTATCATGTACTTTTGAGACGTAATTAATAACACTATTTTTGTGTGGATTTATTGCCCGTAAATGGTTTAGAACAAATCTCCACCTCATCTTGCACGCACTACTCTCAAGCTAACTGCACTTACGTCCTATGTTTTACGGAGGTCCACAACATGGCCGCACTGCCGCTTTACATCATGCTTAGTTCTGCCGATCGCGATAAACTGCAACTCGCGTCGATGATCGCTTCCGTCGCGGCGGTCTCTGAGCGCCCTGTTCACGTCTTTGTCTCCATGGGCGCCATTAAAGTGTTCGACAAAAACGCCAGCGGCAACGACCGCTACGCAGACAGTGCGTTCAACGCAGAACTTTGCGACAAAAACGCCCCCGACCCGATCGAAATGTTCAGCCAGGGCAAAATGCTCGGCGACATGACCATGTGGGCGTGCTCCATGGTGCTCGACGTCTTGGGTTGGGAAGAAAGCCATCTGGTTGAAGACTTGTTCGATGGTCAAATGGGTTTGACCAAGTTCTTGTCCGATGCCGAAGAAGGCCAGCTGATCGCTATGTAAGCGGCCCTTCCACCCCTGCTATCAACACAAACGCACCCCCGAAATCGGTGCGCCAAATTCGGTCCAGGAGGCCAACCCAATATGAGCGAACGTAAAGTAATCGATGCCCGCGGTTCTTTTTGCCCCGGCCCGCTGATGGAACTCATCGCGGCGCTGAAGCTTTTGCAGGTAGGCGACGAAGTCGAAATTCTATCCACCGACCAAGGCACAGCCAAAGACGTACCTGAATGGTGCGCCAAGGTTGGCCATGAAACGGTCGAATCGGGTGAAAAAGACGGCCACTGGTACGTGGTCGTGCGCAAAGCAAAATAATCTAACGTCAATCGGCCCGTCACGGTCTTGGGGATTCGTGACGGGAAAATTCTCAGGGAGGTATTCAATGTCTAACAAAGTACTTATTGTTGGTGGCGGCCTAGCAGGCACCATCATCGCCAACGGCCTGTGCCGCCACATCGGCGCAGAGTTGCGCAAGGGCGACGTGTCCATCACCATGCTCGGCACCACCGACACCCACATGTATCAGCCGGGCTTGCTGTACGTTCCGTTCGGCAAGATCCGCGAACGCGAATTGTTCCGCCCGCAGCGCAAGGTGCTCGACAAACGCGTGATCTTCCACATCGATCCGGCCACCAACATCGATGTCGATAACAAGAAAGTCACCTGTAAGTCCGGCGCCGTTCACGAGTATGATTACCTCGTCATCGCCACCGGCTCGCGTTTGATGCCACAAAACATTCCCGGCATGGAAGAAGGCGCGCATTGGCTCTATGACCTCGATGGCGCACGCAAAATGCGCGATGCGTTGGACAAATTCGAAGGCGGCAAGATCGTCGTCAACGTCAACGCACCGCACAAATGCCCGGTTGCGCCGCTGGAAATCACCTTCATGTTGAAGGAGTATCTGGAAGGCAAGGGCCTGTGGGAGAAGTCTGAAATCACCTACACCTATCCGATCGGTCGTCTGCACGCGTTGGAGCCAGTCGCCGAATGGGCCAAACCCGCCATGGACGAAGTCGGCATCAAGTACGAGACCTTCTTCAACACCAAAGAAGTCGATCCTTCAGGCAAGACCATTTCGTCGGAAGAAGGCGTCACGCTGGACTACGACATGCTGGTCACCATCCCCCCGCATGCCGGCGCCGAAGTCATCACCGATTCCGGTTTGGGCGACGGCGGCTGGGTTCCGACCCACAAAACCAAGTTGCTGCGTGAAGGTTCCACGGACGTGTTCGTGTGTGGCGACACCACCAACATTCCGATTTCGAAAGCCGGTTCCACCGCACACTTCGAAGCCGACACGGTGATCGACAACTTGGCGTCTCTTCTCACCGAAGGGCGCTGGGCGCGCGATTACGACGGCAAGGTGTTCTGCTTTGTCGAAACGGGTCTGAAGACCGGCACCTACGTGTGGTTCGACTACAAGACGCCGCCGAACCCCGGTGCGCCTTCGCAGATGATCCACTGGTTCAAGCTGGCTTACAACCGTCTGTACTGGCTGTCCGCCCGCGGCTTGCTGTAAGGGAGTGGTGAATATGAGCGAGACTCAAGAAGACACCCTTCGCCTGGTCAAAGCCGCATCCGATGCGATGACCGACGGCATGGTCGAACGCATGGCCACCACCGGTGGCAATGCGTTGGAAGTGCTGGATCGTCTCAACGACGATGACACCAAAGATGCGATCATGAACACCATCGACCACCTGACCGATATGAATCGATCCGGTGCGCTCGACACCTTGTTCGAAGTCGTCACTTTGATGCACGGTGCGCGTTCGGCGATGACCGATTCCATGGTTGAACGCCTGGTGATCTGGGCTGAGACCATGATCAACAATGTCGCCAACGAACACCTGGCCGAATTCGCCGGGGAAACCGTTGACGCCATGCATGAAGCTGCGGTGGAAACATCACAGCAAAAATCCGGTGGCGGCCTGATTTCGACCATGGCCATGCTGAGCAAGCCGGAAACGCAACAGGCCATCAAGTTCCTGATGAATTTTGCCTGTAAAATGCAAAAAAACGTCTCAGCATCGCAGGGGATTTCGAACGACTAGTTCTACCCTTCGATTGCGTTTCAAAATGCGCCGTGGCCCCTCACAGATGAGCCACGGCGTTTTTTGCTAATCGCTTTCGCCGACGGTCCAGGTGTGCCCTTGACGCAAGACGTCGTTGAGATTGCAGGTCGCGTGTGAGGTTTCTCTTTCCACCATCTTGCGGATTTCGACTTCGAAAATATGCCCGGGTTTGCAGTACAGAACACCCATGGCGACAGGGAATTTGGGCTCATTCATGTCGGCGAGCAGGCACGCTAGCATCTTGTCGGTTTCATTGTGAACCAAGATGTCGGCTTCGCTGACGCCATTTTCGCCGATGGTCACGACCTCCAACGCCAGCGCGCCGGGCTTGATCCGCAAGCCTTTGTTCAGGTCCTTGCCGAACAGCAACGGCTTGCCGTGCTCGACATGGATTTGCATGTCGGCGGCTTTGTCCTTGGCGGTGAACGAATCGAAAGCGCCATCGTTGTAGACGACGCAGTTTTGGAAGATTTCGACGAACGACGTGCCCTTGAAGGCATGCGCGCGTTTTAAGGTCGCGGTCAGTTCTTTTTGTGCGGTGTCCACCGCGCGCGCGACGAAGTGCCCGCCGGACCCCAACGCCAATTGGGCTGCGGAAATCGGGTTTTCGATACAGCCCAATGGCGACGACGGCGAGCGCGTTCCGGCCCGCGAAGTCGGTGAAAACTGGCCTTTGGTGAGGCCGTAGATTTCATTGTTAAACAGCAAAAGCTGCACATCGACATTGCGGCGCACCAAATGAACGAAGTGATTGCCGCCGATCGACAGCGCATCGCCGTCACCCGTAATGATCCACACATCCAGGTTCGGATTGGCCAACTTCATGCCCGTGGCGATGGCCGGAGCGCGACCGTGGATGGAATGGAAACCGTACGTCTCCATATAGTAGGGAAAGCGCGACGCACAGCCGATGCCCGACACAAACACCGTGTTTTCGGTTTTAGCCCCAACATCGGCGAGGGTCTTCTGCACCGCCTTCAAGATCGCATAGTCGCCACAGCCCGGACACCATCGCACCTCTTGATCGGACGCGAAGTCTTTGGCCGTAAGCGCGGACGTTGTTGATGTTTCGTTCATTGTGCGGCCTCCAGATGGGCGCGGATCGCGTCTTCGAGTTCATGAATTTTGAAGGGTTGTCCGGTGACTTTGTTGATGCCCTTGGCGTCGATGAGAAATTGATCGCGCAATATTTTGACGAACTGGCCACTGTTCATTTCCGGGACCACAACCCGCCCGAAGCCCGACAGCAGTTCGCCGAGGTTTGCCGGCAACGGCCAAAGGTGTCGAACGTGGACATGGCTGACAGCCAAACCCTGTTCCAACAGGTTGCTCACCGCGCGGTTGATGGGACCAAAGGTCGATCCCCAGCCAACCACCACCAGCGGACCACTGTCGGCCCCGGCCTCGACCTGTTGATCGGCAATATCGCGGACCACGCCACCTACTTTTGCAGCCCGAACATCGGTCATTTTTTGATGGTTGTCAGGGTCGTAAGAAATATTGCCGGTCTCAAAGCTTTTTTCCAAACCGCCGATACGGTGTTCCAAGCACGGCGTTCCAGGGATCGCCCAAGGCCGGGCCAAGGTCACGGCGTCGCGCATGGACGGATCGAAACACGGGCCTTCTTGGTGCAGATCGATGGGGAACGGTTCCATGGCGTCGACGTCGGGGATCAACCACGGTTCCGACGCATTGCTGACGTAGCCGTCGCTCAACACCATCACCGGGGTCTGGTACTTGGTGGCGATGTGGCAAGCCTCAATGGCCATATCGAAACAGTCCGAAGGCGAACGCGCCGCGATCACCACCACCGGGCATTCGCCATTTCGGCCGTACAGCGCTTGCAACAAGTCCGATTGCTCCGTCTTGGTCGGCAGACCGGTGGACGGCCCGGCGCGTTGGGTGTTGATCACCACCAGCGGGCGCTCCGCACTGACCGCTAAGCCAATGGCTTCGGCTTTTAACGATATGCCGGGCCCCGAACTCGACGTCACCCCCAACGCCCCCGCCGTCGATGCGCCGATGGCGGCGCACACTGCGGCGATTTCATCTTCGGCCTGGAACGTGACGATGTCGTGTTCGACCATTTTGGACAGCGTGTGCAACACCGGTGACGCTGGCGTGATCGGGTACGAACAAAACACCAGCCGCAACGCCGCCAATTTGGCGCCGACCGCCAGCCCCCAAGCCATCGCCTCGGCGCCCGTAACGGTGCGGTACAAACCTGGGTCGATATTGGGCGCATGGGGAACCGTGTAGCTTTGCAGTCCGTCGGCGGTTTCCATGGTTTCCGCCAGCGCATGCCCGGCGTTCAGCGCCGCAACGTTGGCGTCCGCAATATCGGGGCGAGACGCGAATTTGGTTTTCAGCCAATCGATGGTCGCTTGGCGGTCGCGATCGAACATCCAATAGACATAACCGAGCGTCCAAAAATTTTTGCAGCGCAGAGCCTCTTTCTTCGACAAGCCGAAATCACGCACAGCATCCTGGGTCAGCGTGGAAATGTCCATTTCAATGACCCGGTAGGCCTTGAGGCTATCGTCTTTGAGCGGGTCAGCCGCATAGCCCGCACGGTGCAAGTTGCGCTCTTGAAACGAGCCGTTATCGACGATCAAAATGCCGCCAACTTTAAGACCGGCAAGCTCGACCTTTAACGCGGCAGGATTCATCGCCACCAAAACATCGAACTCATCGCCGGCCGTTTTGATAACCCGCGATCCGAAATTGATCTGAAACGCAGACACGCCAAAAGTGGTGCCCGTAGGCGCGCGAATTTCAGCGGGATAATCGGGAAAAGTCGATAAATTGTTTTGCGCAACCGCCGTCGCCAGGGTGAACTGACCGCCGGTAATCTGCATGCCATCACCGGAATCACCGGAAAACCGGACCACTGCAGAATCTAGAGTTTGGCGTGAAGCAGAATGGGGAAGCGTTGCTTTAGCTGAATCGGTCACGATCAACGTCTTTCGTGTCAAATTTCAAGACAAACGGGTGGTGAAACAATGTTCGCGCATCTGCATGAAAAACGCACTAAGATATTTTCCCAAATCCAGTGCATCATTTCTTATTTTCAGGTTATTTGGATTGATACTATCTATTGAGCCTCCAATCTAGAAGAACAGACCACAAATCAGAGACTGACGCGATGCCCCCTGATTCCGCGCCCCCCAACACCAACAAGCTCTTCGGCTGGATGCGTGATATTTCAGTCGTGGCTATGACGTTGGCGGCGGCAAGCGCCATCTTGATTGCAATTTGGTCAGCCCAAGTTTCCATTTCACACCTGCACAGCTACCAAGACCAACTTATGGAGAACGAGGGACGCTCGGTATCCGGCGCCATTGGTCGCTTTGTGATTGACCACACACGATTGCTCACATTATTCGCAGAACAAAACCGCGACTTGCTGTCGCGCTTTTTGGTCTCAGACGAAGCGCCAGAGTTGCACCAAGAGCTCAACACCCTCATCGCCAAGCATTTTCCCAATCACCTCGCCTTTACCCTTCGCGATGTGCGCAATCAACTCATTCCCGATGACCTCGGTGAACAGGTCGGCCCTATATGTCGAAACGATATTGATCTCTTTTGGAAGGATCAGGGGCGCCTCAAAACCCCGGAAACAAGCGGGTACAAACCGTTCATTCATCCCCAAGGCGGGAATTATCACTTTGACATGATGACCCTTTGGGAAACCACGTCCAATGACAGCGCAGTTTTATTTGTCAGTTTCTTACCGACCCAGCTAAGTCAAATCATCTCCAGCTTTCAGCTACCAGGACACACTGTCGTTGTGGTGCGCGACGATCAAAAAAACCTCATCGAAATGACCGCCGAGGGCCCCCGTGACGTCATAAAGAGAGACATCCGTCTCTCACCCGAAGAGTTGGGCCGGGTGTTCCATTCCATACCCATTGACCACACCAGGTGGGTTGCGCTTGTTATGCCCGAAGCCGGATTCATGGAAGAGCAAGAATGGACCATCCACCGCCGGGCAGGTCTGCAAATTCTGGGCATTGCCCTTTTTTGGATCGGCGCCATATGGCTGATGATGCGAACGCTGCGCCAAAGGGAACAAGCGTACACCACTATCAATGAACAGGCCGAACGGTTGTTGCGTTCGCAACAGGTCGCGCATGTCGGGTCTTGGGACTGGAACATCCTCACAGGCGGGCTGGAATGGACCGATGAAATTTACAGTATATTTGGACGTTCACGTGATGACTTTGGGTCAACTTATGAAAACTTCCTGCAGTGCATTCATCCCGATGACCGGGACCAAGTGATCGCCGCTGTCGGAGATGCCGTTCAAGATAAAATTCCCTATGACCTTCAACACCGTATCCTTATGCCAAACGGTGAAGTGCGCTATGTCCAAGAAAAGGGTCAGGTATACCGCGATCAAACGGGCCAGGCCGTACGCATGCTTGGGATCGTCCACGACGTCACGGACCGTATTATGCTCGACAAGTCAAAAAATGAATTCATATCGACGGTCAGCCACGAACTGCGCACCCCTCTGACATCCATCAAGGGCGCGCTTTCCCTCGTGATCGGCGGAGCGACTGGCGAGCTCCCCGAAAAAATGAAAGACATGCTCCTCATCGCCCACAACAATGCCGACCGCCTGATCAATCTTGTCAGCGACATTCTCGATCTTGAAAAGCTTCAATCGGAGAGAATGGAATTTCAATACGAGGACATCAACGTTGGGGCGTTGTTGACGGATGGCGTCAACGCCAATCTCGGCTACGCAAGTAAATTCGACATCGAATTTAAGGTTCAGCCTCAAAATCTCGACCTGGACGTTTATTGCGACAAAAACCGCATCCTCCAGGTCCTCGCCAACTTACTGTCCAACGCCGCCAAGTTCTCACCCAAACACAGCGCCATTTCTGTTTGTGCATCCCAGGTCGGCGATATGGTCAAAATTTCCATCGCCGACCAAGGCCCCGGAATTTCTCAAGACTTTCAAACCCGCATTTTTGAGCGTTTCACCCAAGAAGATTCCACCGACCAGCGCACCCAAGGGGGCACAGGCCTGGGCTTAAGCATCTCTAAAAACATCGTCGAAAAACATGGTGGGGAAATCAGTTTCGATACGGCCATCGGCAAGGGAAGCACATTTCACTTCACCCTGCCCATTGCATCAGAGAAACACTCAAATTAACGCCGCCCAAACAGCTTTTCGATGTCGCTGAGTTTCAGCTCGACATAGGTCGGGCGGCCATGATTGCATTGGCCGGAATGCGGGGTGGCTTCCATTTCGCGCAAAAGGGCGTTCATTTCATCCGCATTGAGACGTCGCCCGGCGCGCACCGAACCGTGACACGCCATGGTCGAGGCGACATCCGCCAGCTTTTCGTGCAGCGACAAAACCTCGCCCCATTCAGCCAGGTCATCGGCCAGGTCCTTGATCAGTTTTTGCACGTCGCTTTGGCCCAACATTGCGGGCACCTCGCGCACCACCACCGCACCCTCGCCGAACGGTTCGATGACTAGGCCAAGTTCCAACAACTCATCGAGGCGTTTACCCAGCCGCGCGGCGGAGGGTTCATCCAGTTCCACCACTTCGGGCAACAGCAAGCCCTGGCGTTTGATGCCACCTTCATCCAAGGCTTGCTTCATGCGCTCATAAACGATGCGTTCGTGCGCCGCGTGCTGATCGACCACCACGATGCCGTCGGCAGTCTGCGCCACGATATAGGTTTCATGCAGCTGGGCGCGCGCGACGCCCAAAGGGTAGTCTTGTTCGACCGTCTCAGTTGCCGACCATGGCGGCTGTTCACTGCGCGCGGTGGGCGTCATATCAAAGTTATGCAACGGGGCTTGAAAGGCGTTGGCGCGATCGGCCATTCCTGAATAAGCGGGGCCCGCTGACGGATAACCACCGCCTTGGGGAAACGGCCGCGATTGATAGGACGCAAAGCCCCCGCCTTGCTGGACCGCACCCAAGGCCGCGTCCGACACCGTGGTCGAGGCGCGATGCCCAGCGTCCGCCAATGCATGCTTAAGCGCGCTGACGATCAAGCCGCGCACCAGTCCGGCGTCGCGAAAGCGCACCTCAGTCTTGGCCGGATGAACATTGACGTCGACTTGGTCGGGCGGAATTTCGAGATACAGCGCAATATAGGGATAGCGATCATGGGCCAAGAAATCGCGATATGCGCCGCGCACCGCACCGAAGAACAGCTTATCTTTGACCGGACGGCCATTGACGAACATGTACTGCTGCAAGGCATTGCCGCGATTGAGCGTCGGCAAGCCAATGTGTCCGGTGAGACGCAGGCCTTCGCGCTCGGCTTCCACCAACAAGGCATTGTCGGAAAAGTCCCGGCCCATGATCACGCCAAGGCGGTCCAGACGCTGAGTGAACAGATCGCCCTGTGCGGGCGCGTAGCGGATCACCGTGCGCGTACCGTCAGATAACGTAAAACCCACACCCGGATGCGCCATGGCCAGGCGTTTGACCATTTCGGTGGCGTGAGTCAACTCCGTGCGTGGGGCTTTGAGAAACTTGAGCCGCGCGGGCGTGGCGAAAAACAAATCGCGGATTTCAACCCGCGTGCCTTGCGGATGGGCGGCGGGTTGAACGTCGCTCAATTTTCCGCCTTCGACGCTTAACGTCCATGCGCTGTCGCCGCCTTCAACCCGCGACGTGATCGACAAGCGCGCCACCGCCCCGATCGACGGCAAAGCCTCACCGCGAAAGCCCAAAGATTTGATATGCACCAGATCGTCGTCGGGAAGTTTTGATGTCGCGTGACGCTCCACCGCCAAGCTCAATTCATCCGCCGTCATGCCGCGGCCATCGTCGGTGACGCTGATCAGCGTTCGTCCACCATCGCGCAGTTGGATGTCGATGTTGCGGGCCCCGGCGTCCAGTGCATTTTCGACCAGTTCTTTCAACGCGGACGCGGGACGTTCGACCACTTCACCGGCGGCGATTTGGTTGACCAGGGTTTCAGGCAGGCGGCGAATGGTCATGTTCAATCCATTTCGGACAGGAACTTGCGCGCCAAAATCTTGCCTTCTTCGACGGCGGGTTGATCGAACGCATTGACCTTTAAAAGCCCCGCCGAGATGATTGTTTCCAGCATGAAATGCATCATCAGAGCGCCCATGACTTCTTCGTCCAGATGATCCAGCTCAAACAAGCGCATCGGGCAGCCGTTGCGCACCAAGGTTTGCGCCGTGGCGCGTTGCTCGGCGTCCAGTAAATCGCCCATGCGGCGGCGTTGTAGATACGCAAGTTCTGGTTCTTTCACCAAGGCGTTGGAAATCAGGCCGCCCTCACCCGCGACCTCTAACGTCATCAGGGTGAAGAGCTTGTCGCGCGGTCCCGCCAGATACAGCTGCATCTGACTGTGCTGGTCACGCGTGCCCATGGCGCGGATGGGCGTGGACCCTGTGCCATTTTTGCCCAGGCTTTCGGCCCACAGTTGCTGAAACCATAATCCAAAATTGGCCAGGCGGTCGACGTACGGCATCAGCACCGTGTTGGCGATTCCCTTTTTTTGCAAAAATGCGATCTTGATCGCAGCGCCCACGGCCGGTTCGCTTTCGCGTGGGTCGGGGCCATCCAGCGTCGCCTTGAGCACGCTCAGCGCACCCCGGCGCACGGCGTGCGCATCCAGCCCCGCGATCATCGCGGGCAACAGCCCAACCGGGCTCAGCGCGGAAAAGCGCCCGCCGACGTTGGGGTCGTGGGGCAGCACCGGAAGGCTCAATCGATGCGCCAAAGACCGCAGAGGATTGTTGGCGTTGTCCAGCTCAGTGATCACCAGGGCGTGCTTGGGCACGTTGTCGCGGCCAATCAACGTCATCAAGCGGTCCAGGCACGCGATGAATTGCGCCACCGTTTCCGCCGTGCCGCCCGATTTTGAAATCACGATGAAGCCGGTGCGGCGCAAATCCAGTTGCTCGTACAGCAGCTCAAACGTATCGGGGTCGACGTTGTCGAGGAAATGCAGTCGTGGGCCGCCCTTACGCGGGCCAAAGCCGCTGTCGGCCAGGGAATAAAGCGTCTGCCCGCCCAGCGACGAGCCCCCGGTGCCCAGCACCACGACATCGTCGAATTGCGTGCGAAACCGCGCTGCGATCTCTTGTAGCTCGTCGATGTCTTCGGTGGTTTCGGGCAAGCGCAGCAGAGGCAATGTGCCACTTTCGTAGTCGGCGCGCAAGCCATCGACAATGGGCCCGGTCTGCTCTTGAAGTTCGCGAAAATCAGCGTCCGACAGGCCGTGCTCGCCCACATGGCTTTCAAAACAAGTTTGGATAATTTGACGATAGAGCATATAGGCCCAACATTTCCCAGAACAGTCCTCACTCCGCGCCCTAAAGACGCGGAATCGCCCCCTCAGATTAGCACGTTAGTGGAAGAATACCATGTCAAGGACGGGGGACAACGCCTGCAGGTTTTCCGACCACAACAATGTCGAGCGCGTTGGGATGTAGGTATGTTGCCGCCACCCGCTTGACGTCGTCCATATCGACCGCATCGATGTAGGCTTTGCGCTTATCCAAATAATCAATGCCCAGTTTGTTCAGCTGCATCGCCACCAAAACCCGGGCAATCGCGCCGGTGGACGTGAACGTCAACGGGAACGCGCCCGATATATAGGTTTTCGCGTTATCCAGCTCTTGCGTGCTCACATCGCCTGCAGCCATGCGCGCCCATTCGGCGCGGATCACGTCAATGGTTTCCGACACCCGCGCGTTTTCGGTGGCGGCGCTGCCGATCACCAATCCGGCATGGTCCAGCGGATAAAAGCTTGAACCCACCGAATACGCCAGACCGCGCTTTTCGCGAACTTCGTCATACAGCCGCGACGTGAACGAACCGCCGCCGAGGATATGGTTCATCACCAAGGCCGCGTAATAGTCCGGATCATCGCGTTTGAGACCACCGTGACCGAACACGATGGTGCTTTGCGGAATGTCGCGTTCAATCACTTGCAAGCGACCGGTGGCTTTGGGCGCGACGTCTCCACCGCGTTTAACGGACGGTTTTTCAGGCAGTGCGCCAAACGCATGGTCCATCAACAAACCTAAGCGTTCGGGGGTGATATCGCCGACAACGCCAATGATCAAATTGGAACGCGCCAAACGGGATTTGACAAATGTCCGCAAGTCTTCAGGCTCCAGCGCCGTGACGCTTTGGGCGGTGCCGTCGGAATCCACGGCATAACCGTGGCCGGGGAAAAAGTTGGCGAACAACGCGTTATAGGCCAGCTTTCCGGGGTCTTCGCTGTCGGCGCGAATGCCTGCGATGATTTGGCTTTTCAACCGCGCCACTGGCTCTGCGTCAAAGCGTGGTTGGCTCAACGCCTGACGCAACAGGTCGAAGGATTGATCCAAGTTTTCCGTAAGCGTTTTGACTTGACCGGAAAAACGATCGAGCCCGGCGTCGAAGCGTAACGTAATCGACTGGTCCGCGAGAATTTGCTGAAACGCTTGGCTATCGAGATCGCCGCCGCCTTCGTCCATGGTGCTGGCGGCGAGGTTTGAAAGCCCCGCTTTGCCCACCGGATCCAGTTCCGAGCCGCCCTTGAACGCAAAGCGCATCGACACCACCGGGTTGGAATGATCTTGCACCAACCAGGCCTCGATCCCGCCAGGACTGGTGACGCGTTCGACATCCACCGCCCAGGCGTGCAGCGGCGCAAAGACGAAAATCAGAATGACAAGCAGCCGTCTCATGCGCCATCTCCATCGCCGTTTTGTAATAGCTTGGTGGTGATGCGCTTGGGTTCATCCAACACGGCCTTGAGGGCGTCGATCACATCTTGTTCGGTGGCGGCTTGGATGCGTTCGGGCCAAGCCTCGACATCTTCAATGCTGTGGCCCGCCGCCAGCGCGCCGCCGATGGCCCAGGCGCCGGTTTTCATGGCGTCGCGCGAATACACCGCATCCGCCATCATGCGCTTTTTGATACCCGCCAGTTCGCCCGCTTTGAGCCCATCGTCCAGAATGCGCCGGGTCTCAACACGCACCGCTTCGGCCAATTGATCAAGGCTGACGCCGGGGCGCGGGGATGCGTAAAATGCAAATTGCCCGTTGCCTCGAGCCGATTGATCGTAATAGGTCCCGGCCGACACCGCCAAGGCCTGATCGATCACCAGCGCGCGATAGAGCCGCGACGTGCCGCCGCCGCCCAGCAGTTCGCTCAAGATTTCCAGCGCCGCCACCCGCGTCGGCGCGCCATTGCTCAACGACGGCTGAATGACGTTTTCAGACCAGCTGGCTTGGCGCACGCGCGCGTCGCGCAGCACCGTCTCACCGCCAATGATCGGCGCATCCGTGACCAACGCGGCGCGTTTGGCCACGCCGCGCGCGGGAATGGGGGCGTAATATTTGTCCGCCAAGCGCTGCACTTGGGCGACATCCACATCACCCGCAATCACCAAAATCGCATTGTCCGGGGCGTAATGATCTTTGTAAAACGCCATGGCGTCTTCACGCGTCACCGAGGCCAGCTCTTCACGCCAGCCGATGATCGGACGTCCGTAAGGATGGCCTTTGGGAAAAAACTTTTGATTGGCGAGCACCCGTAGCCGCGCGCCGGGTTTGTTTTCGATGCGCTGATTGCGTTCTTCCAGCACCACGGCGCGTTCGGTCGCCACGTCATCAGGTTTGAGCGCCAAGTTGGTCATGCGGTCGGCTTCCAGCTCCATCACCATTTCCAAACGGTCGCTGGCGATCGTCTGGTGGTAGCCGGTGTAATCCAAGCTGGTGAAGGCGTTTTCCTGTCCGCCGTGCTGGGCCAAAGTTTTGGAAAATTCACCGTTGGGATGCTTGGGCGTGCCCTTGAACATCAAGTGTTCCAACAAATGCGCGATCCCCGATTTGCCCGCTGGCTCATCGGCCGAACCGACCTTGTACCAAACCATATGCAGAACCACCGGAGCGCGGTGATTGGGCAGCACCACCACCTGCATGCCGTTGGATAGGGTAAAAGTCTCAGGGTTGAACACCCCGGCCCAAGCTTGCCCAGCCCATACTGTAGCGAACAGGGCGATGGCGGTGCAAAAATGTCGCGCAATTCTCATCATAGGAACCCCATTCATGTTGACCTGCCCATTGCTTATAAGGCTTCTAAAATAAAATTGCGGCGAAAAAAGGAAATCAAAAAAGGGCCGGATGATCCGGCCCTTCAAATGATGAACGCGCGTGGTGGCGGGTTAGTTGAACCAACCGTCAAAGAGGCCTTCAAGCGGCGCTTTGGATTTCTTTTCGATGACCGGTGTTTCGCCCTCGTTAACCGGGTTGCCCAACGCTTGATTTTCTTGAATGCGTTGCAGTTCTTGTTTGGGCTCGACGACTTGGCCGGGAACGGGATCGAACATCAACGCTTCCATGAAGTTCTGATCTTCTTCGGCGAACACCGTGGTTTCCCGGTTCACGATCTGGCGGATATCGGGGTCGGCATGTTGTGCGCCGGCGCGCGCCAGCAATGCGGTAGTGCCGGGCGTTGCGGCTTGAATCGGCGCGACTTGCGACCCACGACCACTGAGCATAACGCGTTTGGCGACCGATTGCGGATCGTCGCCTTTGCGGGCTTCGGCTTCAATTTCCGACGGCGGACGCAATCCGTAGTCCCGCGGCAAGGTCAACGGCGCACGGGTATAAACCGAAAACTCGTCTGGCGCCGCCTTGGTTTGGGTCAGCGCCTTGCGCGCCCCTTCACAGCCTGTAAGAGCGACGACGGCGATAACGCTAAGGGCAATGATCTTTATGTGTTTCATCTGATCCCGGTGTTTTGTCACCATTTGTGTGCTTTGCATCCCCATTTGTAGGGCTTTCGCCGCTGAGAAACAAGGATTCCCACATCAACATCGCCGCGCCGATGACGATTGCGCTGTCGGCGACGTTGAACGCAGGCCAATGATACCCCAAAACATGTAGGTCTAGGAAGTCTGTCACCGCGCCAAAGCGAAAACGGTCGATCACATTGCCAACGGCGCCGCCGATGATCGCGCCCAAAGCCAAGGCGCTCAGGCGCGTTTCGGCGCGCATCAACCACACCGCCAGACCCGTCGCGATGGCCAGCGTCATCACGATCAAAACGGTATCGCCATGCTCGCCTGCGTCGCCAAACATGCCGAAGCTGATGCCCCGATTCCAGGCCAGCACAATGTTGAAAAACGGCGTGATTTCAAAATACGGTCGCGTCGCATCCGAGAACAGCCCCAAAATCAGCCACTTGCTGATTTGGTCGGACACCAAGATCGCCGCGGCGAGGCCCCAACCGAGCATCTTTCTCGCGCTATGAGCCGTCCCCTGAGCTACAGCTTCACCGCTCATTCAGCGGCTCCGCCTTGCGCTGAGCCGTGACTCACCGCGTCAGCGCAGCGACCACACACCGTCGGATGCGCAGCATCCACGCCGATGTCGTCACAGACTTTCCAGCAGCGTTCGCACTTTTCGCCTTCAGCCGCGTTCGGCACAACGCCGATTCCGGCGATGCCTTCGACCGTAAACGCGCCGTCCGGCGCCTCGCCTTCGATCAATTCAGCGACGGATGTGATGCTGATTTCCGCCAAATCGACGCCCTGCATCGCCTGCACATACTCAGCCGAGGCATAAACCTTCGGAGCCGCCTGGAGGCTAGACCCGATGCGTTTTTCGGCACGTTCGATTTCCAACGCGCCGGTGACGACCCGACGCAGTTCGCGCACCTTGGCCCACTTGGACGCCAGGGCGTCGTCTTGCCAGTTGTCCGGCACGTCGGGGAACAAACGCAAGTGCACGCTGGCGTCGTCCCCGCCATCGGGAAAGCGCGACTGCCAGGCTTCTTCCGCCGTGAAGCAGATGAACGGCGCCAACCAAGCGCTCAAGCAATTGAACACCTCGTCCAACACCGTGCGGGTGGCGCGGCGCAACGTGCTGTCTGGACGTTCGCAGTACAGCGTGTCTTTGCGGATATCGAAATAGTACGCGCTCAGCTCGATGGAACAGAAATTGTTGAGCTCGCTGAACAGCGAATGGAAGTGGTAATCGTCGCATGCGGTGCGAACTTTTTTATCCATCTCCCACAGACGATGCAGAACCCAACGTTCCAATTCGGGCATTTGCGCGAAATTCAGGCGTTCGCTTTCCTCAAAACCGTCAAGGTTGCCCAGCAAATAACGCAACGTGTTGCGCAAGCGGCGATAGACGTCGGCGTGGCTCTTGATGATATCGGGACCGATGCGCAGATCTTCGGAATAATCCGACCCCACCACCCACAAGCGTAAGATGTCCGCGCCGTATTCGCCGATGATTTTTTCCGGCGGGATGTCGTTGCCTAAGGATTTGGACATCTTGTGTCCATCTTGATTGAGCAAGAAACCGTGGGTCAGCACCGTATCGTAAGGCGCGCGACCCCGCGTTCCGCAGCTTTCCAAAAGCGAGCTTTGGAACCAGCCGCGATGCTGGTCGGAACCTTCGAGATACAGGTCCGCAGGCCATTTCAGATCGTCGCGGGCTTCCAGCACGAAGGTATGGGTACAGCCGGAATCGAACCACACGTCGAGGATATCCGTAACTTGGTCGAAATCGTCAGCGTTGTAATCGGCGCCTAAGAAATCTTGCGCATCGCGGGCGAACCATGCGTCCGCGCCTTCTTCTTTGAAAGCTTGGATGATGCGGTCCATCACCGCTTGATCGCGCAAGGGCTCGCCGGTGGCTTTGTTGACGAACACTGCAATGGGCACGCCCCATGCGCGTTGACGCGACACGCACCAATCAGGACGATCACCAACCATGGATTCCAAACGCGCCCGGCCTTTGGCGGGCACGAAACGGGTGTCGTCGATGGCCTTCATCGCCGCAGCGCGCAAGCCCGTTTTCTCCATCGAAATAAACCACTGCGGCGTGTTGCGGAAAATCACCGGGGCTTTGGAGCGCCACGAATGCGGATAGCTATGCTCGATCCGCGCGGTGGCCAAAAGTCCGCCCAGTTCTTGCAGCTTGTCCGCGACCGCTTTGTTGGCGGGGAAGCGGGTTTTCTTTTTCTTTTCATCGAAGATCAACACCGGCAGACCTTCGAACATCGGCACTTGCGCCGTGTAGGTGCCGTCGCCATTGACGGTGTCGGGCACCGGCACGCCGTTGCGCATGCCCAGTTCCCAGTCATCCGCGCCATGGCCGGGCGCGATGTGCACCACGCCGGTACCGGCTTCGAGCGTCACAAAATGACCTTTCAGCGCACGTACGTCGAATTCGTAACCATGACCGTGGAACGGGTGCTTGCACACCACGCCTTCCAAGCCGTGATGGGACGCGATCTTGTCCCAGGAGGTGACGCCAGCGTCTTCGGCGACCTGATCGGCCAAGCCTTCGGCGACGATCAGCTTTTCACCAACCACGGCGAAGCTATCGTCCGCAACGCTTTTGACTTCATAGACGCCGTATTCGAACTCGCCATACGCCACCGCGCGGTTGGCGGGGATGGTCCACGGCGTGGTGGTCCAGATGACCACCGATGCGCCTTGCATCTCGGCAATCGGGGCCTCAGTGACCGGAAAGCGCACGTGCAGGGTTTGCGACGAGTGATCGTGGTATTCGACTTCGGCTTCGGCCAAGGCGGTCTTTTCCACCACCGACCACATCACCGGCTTGGCGCCTTTGTACAGCGCACCGCTCATCAAGAACTTGCCCAGTTCCGCGACGATGTGCGCCTCGGCGTCAAACGTCATGGTCGCGTACGGATCGGCCCAATTGCCGATCAGGCCGAGGCGTTGAAACTCTTCGCGCTGGATGTCGATCCAGTGCGCGGCGAATTCGCGGCATTCCTTGCGGAACTCAACGACATCGACGTCGTCTTTGTCTTTGCCCTCGGCGCGGTATTTTTCTTCGATTTTCCATTCGATGGGCAGGCCGTGGCAATCCCAGCCCGGCACATAGTTGGAGTCTTTGCCCATCATCTGCTGCGAGCGCACGATGACGTCTTTGAGAATTTTGTTCAGCGCATGACCGATGTGCAGGTGACCGTTGGCGTAGGGTGGGCCGTCATGCAGTACGAACTTGTCGCGGCCCTCGCCGGCCTTACGGCTCAAGGCGTACAAATCGATTTCCGCCCAGCGTTTGAGAATTTCCGGCTCGCGTTTGGGCAAGCCTGCGCGCATGGGGAATTCGGTCTGGGGTAGAAAGACTGTGCTTTTATAGTCCGTGCTCATGGTCTCAGCTTATCGGTCAGGGGTGCGAATGAGAGGCCTTTTTAGCCTTCTTTGGCGAGGATTTCTTTAGCTTTCTCGCAATCTATGGCGATTTGCGTCTTGATGGCGTCTAAGCCATCGAATTTCCGTTCCGCGCGCAAGCGTTCAATCAGCTTTACGCGCAAGTGCTTACCGTACAAATCGGCGTCAAAATCGAACAGGTGGGCTTCCAACACCACATCGTCGCCTTTGTCGAATGTTGGGCGCTTACCGACGTTGCAAACTCCATCCACCCAGCGCGTTTGGCTGCCTTCATCAAGTCCGGCGCGCATGGCGTAAACGCCCAGCGCCGGGCGCAAAAAGTCGACCAAGTGCAAATTTGCGGTGGGAAAGCCCAATTGACGACCACGTTGATCGCCGTGCTCGATCCGGCCTTCCAGCTCGAACGGGCGGCCCAAAACATGCGCCGCGCCGCGTGTATCACCCGCTTTCAGGCAATCGCGCACGCGGGTGGACGAATAGACGACGCCCTGCTCATCTACGACTTTCGGCACGGCGGTGAAGCCAAAGCCCTTATCGCGGCCCAAATGCAAAAGGGTCTCGCAATCGCCTTGGCGTTTTTGGCCGAACTGAAAATCGTAGCCCGCCACCACGTGGCTGGCGCCAAGCCCCTTGACCAAAACCTCTTCGACGAAGGCCTGGGCTGTCAAACCGGCGAACGCGAAGTCAAAGTGCTGAACCAGCAGCTCATCCACGCCCAGTTGTTCGATCATGTGCGCCTTGGTGCGCATGGTCGATAGGCGAAACGGTTCGCAGTCGGGCTTGAACAACGCATCGGGATGCGGCTCAAACGACATCACCGCCCACGGCTTGCCCGTGGCGCGCGCGATGGAGCCGGCCTCGTTGATGACAACTTGGTGGCCTTTATGAATGCCGTCGAAGTTTCCGATGGCGACAACGGAGCCGCGGGCGTCTTCGGGCAAATCGGTATAGTGTCTAAATATCCGCATGGGGCCGAAAAGTGCCGCCGCACCTGCCTGGGGTCAAGGGAAATCACAAAACAACGCCGTTATTGTCAAACCAGCCCTGTGAAACCGCTGAACGTTTAGGCGCGCTTGCGCTTAGCGCTTGGGCGCCATCAACGTCGCTTCGCCTTCCAAAACCACCTTGCCGTCCACTGAACATTTGGTCGAAAGTTGCACAAATCCGCGCTTTTCGATCAAATCAGTGACCTCGACTTCGGTTTCGACCACGTCGCCAGCGCGCACGGGGGCGCGGAACTTGAGACTCTGGTTGATGTAGATCGATCCCGGCCCCGGCAAAATGGTGCCGACCACGGTGGAAATGTAGCTCGCCGACAAAATGCCGTGGGCGATGCAGCCGCCGAACGGGGTGTGGGCGGCTGCGAATTCGGGATCCAGATGAACCGGGTTATGATCGCCCGACACCTGGGCGAAAATCTGAATGTCGGCATCGGTGACTTCGCGCGTGTAACCAGCTTTTTGACCGAGTTTCAGTTCGTCGAAGTAATAAGCGCTGCCCGGCGCCGAACCAGCGGCTTCGGTGATGATGTCGTCACTCATAAGTTTGCTCCCAGATTTAATTCTTGTGTATTTGCTGCGATGCAGCGTAACGCCCTCGCACATGCGAAGCAATACCTCAGCGCGCCAGTTCACCGGTTACGCCGCCGCACCAAACGCGGGGCCGACGCCAACGTGCGTCGCTTGCTTTTCCCAGATGGCGGCTCAGACGGAGCTTCTGCTTGAGTTGGAGCCGCCGGGACTTTTTGCGTCAAGATATCATCGTCAAACAGATTTGAGCGCAGCCCCTGCGTCTCGGCCCGGCGTTCGATCAATTCTAGGGTGCTTTGCACCGTGGGGTGACGCACCGGCACGCGGGCGCGTTTCAACAGGTGCTCACGCGCAATCACGTCGAGGGCGGCGCGCGCCACGCTTGCATCGTGGCGTCGATCAAGCCAACGCAGATAGACGGCAACGGTCCACGGGTGGGCCGGCAACGCTTTCAGGCCGCGCTTTTCGCACCAGCGATTGAAATCACCCCATGTTTTTGCGCGCGTCGCCATTTACTCATTTTCGTCGCCCGTTAAAGCAACTCCCACGCCAGGTATAAAAGAAAGCTGCCGTTCACGATCAACAGCACCGGCGCAGCTTGACGTGCAATGTCCGGCCACCGACCCAGCAACGCGCCGCCCGCCAAACCCAGCCCCAACAACGCGGGAACCGTGCCCAGCCAAAACGCCAGCATGCCGAACACGCCGGTTAGCCATTCACCGCTGGCCGCCGCCGCCGCCAAGGCCCCGTACACAAGACCGCACGGGATAAAACCCAGCGCCACGCCAAGACCATAGCCGCGAAACCCCACCGGATGAACGAACAAAGGTTTGATCAGCTTGCCCCAAGAGCGCGCCAGCGCGCCTTCGCCGCCGCCCGCGTCCACGCCTTGCGCGCCCGGCAAACTCACCCCCAAGCCACGCAACGCGTAACCGAGAAAAAACAGCGCCGCAACCGCCAACAGCGCCGCCGCAATCCAATTGAGCGCCGGAACCTTCATCAACTGTTGCGACGCCAGCGCGCCAACGCCGCCCAACATAAGGTAAGTTGTGCCACGCCCCAGATGATACGGCGCCAATGCGCCGCCGGTCAGACGCTTCAACTCGCTCATATTTTGCGCAGAAACGGCTTCCAGTCGGGCTTGGACTTGAGAAATGACAAACGGACCGCACATACCGATGCAATGCGTCGCGCCGCCAGCGAATCCGGCCATAAACAACGCAAACAGTAAACCTTCCGAGCCATCAATGGCCGCGCCGCACTGCGCCACGCCTGCGGCGAGAAGGCTGTCTAAAAATGCACCTTGATCCATACTGTCGGTATCCTCTTGTTGCATAAGGCTTTTTATTGAGAATGAAAATAGTTCTAATCAATTCAGTGACTTATGAAAATGATTTTCGTGTTCCTGAGCGTTCGCAAAATTAGATTGGACTAATTTGACGTTGCATTAAACAGAAAATAAGTGTTTAAATCTCAACGTTCGAGGACCCGTTTCGGTCCTCTCGGCTTTAGGGAGCCCGTTTCACTCCTGAGATGATGGTCTATTTCACTTTTAGTGTCAGTACAATAGCCTGTCGCTCGGTTAACGATAACAAGGTTGGGAGCCAGAGATGTCTTCAGCATCCCTCGCGAATACAGCGAGTTCCAGCGCGCCTGAGTATTACGATGATCTGATCAAGAAATTCGTGATCGCAGCCGCGTTTTGGGGCTTAGCTGGTTTCTTGGCAGGCGATTATATCGCTTGGCAATTGGCCTTCCCGGTTCTGAATTTGGACCTGGAATGGACTTCATTCGGGCGCTTGCGTCCGCTTCACACGTCGGCGGTGATCTTTGCCTTCGGCGGCAATATTCTTCTTGGTTCGTCCTTTTATGTTGTGCAGCGTACCTGCCGCGCATCGCTGTTTGGCGGCAACGGCTTTGGTAGCTTCATTTTCTGGGGCTATCAGCTGTTTATCGTTCTGGCGGCGACCGGCTACCTTCTGGGTATCACCCAGGGCAAAGAGTACGCTGAACCGGAATGGTACGTCGATCTGTGGCTCACCATCGTTTGGGTGGCTTATTTGATCGCGTTTGGCGGCACCATCGTCAAGCGTAACGAACCGCACATTTATGTGGCCAACTGGTTCTATCTGGCTTTCATCCTCACCATTGCCGTGCTGCACCTGGGCAACAACGCCTCGGTGCCCGCAGTTCTGTTCGGCGGCGAGTTCACGAAAAGCTACATCGTGTGGGCTGGCGTTCAAGACGCCATGACACAGTGGTGGTACGGCCATAATGCCGTTGGCTTCTTCCTGACCGCTGGTTTCTTAGGCATGATGTACTATTTCGTGCCCAAGCAAGCTGAACGTCCGGTGTACTCGTATCGTTTGAGCGTGGTTCACTTTTGGGGTTTGACCTTCCTGTACATCTGGGCCGGTCCTCACCATCTGCACTACACCGCGCTGCCTGATTGGCTGCAGACCTTGGGCATGACCTTTTCGATCATGCTGTGGATGCCGTCTTGGGGTGGTATGATCAACGGCGTGATGACCTTATCCGGCGCGTGGCACAAGCTGCGCACTGACCCGGTCCTGCGCTTCATGGTCGCTTCCATTGGTTTCTACGGCATGTCCACTTTCGAAGGGCCGTTGATGTCGATCAAAGCTGTGAACTCTCTCAGCCACTACACCGACTGGACCATTGGTCACGTGCATGCTGGCGCTTTGGGTTGGAACGCTTTGGTTTCCTTCGGCGTTCTGTACTTCTTGGTGCCGAAGCTGTGGAACCGTGAACGTCTGTACTCTCTGCGTCTGGTGAACATGCACTTCTGGATCTCGACGATCGGGATCGTGCTGTACATCGCTTCCATGTGGGTCTCCGGCATTATGCAGGGCCTGATGTGGCGCACGTACGACAGCCTTGGTTTCTTGCAGTACTCGTTCATCGAGACGGTTGAAGCCATGCATCCGTACTACATCATTCGTGCCACCGGCGGACTGCTGTTCGTTCTCGGCGCCGTACTGATGATCTACAACCTGTGGCGTACTGCCCGTGGCGACATTCGTGACGAAGCCCCTATGGGTCTCGACAACACGCAAGCCGCTCCGGCAGCCGAATAAGGGAGGATTGATACCATGCAAGCAATGCTTGAACGTAATGTCGTTCTCCTGGCGATCGCGACGATCATCACGATCTCCATCGGCGCGCTGGTGCAGTTGGTTCCGCTTTACACGATGGAAACAACCATCGAAAAAGTGGACGGCATGCGCCCTTACACACCTTTGGAACTGTCGGGTCGGAACATCTATGTGCGCGAAGGTTGCTACCTTTGCCACAGCCAGATGATCCGTCCCTTCCGTGACGAGGTGGAACGCTACGGCCACTACTCCTTGGCGGCCGAAAGCATGTACGACCACCCGTTCCAGTGGGGTTCTAAGCGTACAGGTCCGGATCTTGCCCGCGTTGGCGGCAAGTATTCCAACGCTTGGCACGTCGCTCACTTGATCGATCCGCGCGCCGTGGTGCCGGAATCGGTCATGCCGGGTTATTCGTTCTTGGCTGAACGTCCGTTGTCCGCCGGCAAAATTGCTGCGGAATTGGAAACGCTGCGTGTTGTCGGCGTTCCCTACACGGACGATCAGATCAAAAATGCTCAGGCCGATCTTGTGGCCCAAGCAAACCCAGAGATGGGTGATGGCGACGCCGTCACCGCGCGTTATCCCAAAGCCGTTCTTGGCGACTTTGACGGTAACCCGTCGCAATTGACCGAGATGGACGCCCTTGTGGCTTATCTCCAAATGATGGGCACCTTGGTGGACACCACGTCTTACCAGACCAGCCCGGATGGGAGGTAATCATGGACTTACAAACCATCTCGGAATTTGCACGTCAAGCATGGGTCGTGTGGCTTGTGGTGTTGTTTTTAAGCGTCGTGTTCTGGGCCTTTCGTCCCAGCAATAAAAAGCGCTTTGAAGACGATGCTATGATTATCTTCAAGAACGGAAATGGTGAAAACGGAGGTCAGTCTCATGGCTAACATCGAAAGAGATGAAGTCAGCGGTACCGATACCACCGGGCACGAGTGGGATGGCATTAAAGAGCTGAACACGCCGATGCCGCGTTGGTGGCTGTGGACCTTCTATGCAACCATCTTGTTCGCTGCCGTGTGGTGGGTTTTGTACCCATCTTGGCCGACCCTGAACACCTATTGGAAAGGCACGCTGAACTATTCGTCCCGCGTTGACCTGACCACGGACCTTCAGGCTCGCGATCAAGCTCGCGCACCTTGGACCAAGCAGTTTGCCGCTTTGCCGATCACCGAGATCGTCAAAGACCGTAAGCTTCAGGAGTTCGCTATGGCTGGCGGCAAAGTGATCTTTGCCGACAACTGCGCACCGTGTCATGGTTCGCAGGGTTCCGGCGCACCGGGTTATCCGGTTTTGGCGGATGACGATTGGCTGTGGGGCGGTTCGCTTGAAGCGATCGAAACCACCGTACGTTACGGTATCCGTTCGACCCACGAAGACACCCGCGCCAGCGAAATGCCGGTATTCAGTGACGACTATCTGAGCGCCGCTCAGATTTCCGATGTCACGGAATTCGTGCTTTCGCTCAGCAATCAGTCCAAGGATGCTGGCGCTGCGACGCGCGGCGCTACGGTTTTTGCTGAAGATTGTGCGGCTTGTCACGGCGAAAAAGGCGATGGTGGCCGCGACTTTGGCGCACCGAAGCTGAGCGACGGCTTGTGGCTCTATGGCGGCACCCGCGACGCAATCGTCAAGCAAGTGTCCAAACCTGCCCACGGCGTCATGCCGACTTGGGCTGGCCGTCTTGACGACGTGGCCATCAAGCAAGTGGCGATTTACGTTCACGCGCTGGGTGGTGGCGAGTAACACCAAGCTGCGGGTTCGCCCGCACTGGGTAAAATTGGGAGGGGGAGTTCCGGCCAACCGGGTCTCCCCCTTTCTTTCAACGCTCTATCGAAACAAAAAAACGTCCTAAAGCGCCGCCCGAATTCCAACGATGAGTTCGAGTGTAATAATTCGAGAGTACGAGGACCCCATGGACAACTCCCCAACCGAACACCACGTGCCGCAATCGCCTTCTTTGTACGAAACGCACAAAAAGATTTACCCGCAAAAAATTGCCGGGCATTTCCGTACGCTGAAGTGGAAAGTCACCGCCGCCATCATGGCGTTTTATTTCCTGGCCCCTTGGATTCGCTGGGACCGCGGTGAAGGCCAGCCGGATCAAGCGATTTTGGCGTCGATGACGCTGCGCCGCCTGTATTTCTTCAACATCGAAATCTGGCCGCAAGAAATCTATTACCTGACGGGTATTTTGGTGCTTGCCGCCGTGGGGCTGTTTTTGGCCACCGCCATGGCTGGTCGCGTGTGGTGCGGCTTTACCTGTTGGCAAACGGTGTGGACCGATCTGTTCGTGTGGGTCGAACAAAAAATTGAAGGCGACCGCAATAAGCGCATCAAGTTTGACCAAGCCCCCTGGAGCGTCAACAAAATCTGGCGCAAAGGCCTCAAGCAGGTCATTTGGATCACCTTTTCGCTGCTCACAGGCGCTGGATGGATTTTCTTTTTCAACGATGCGCCGGAAACGGCGACCAACCTGCTGACCGGCCAGGCCACCTATGCCGATTACGCCTTCACCTTGCTGTTCGCCGGCACCACGTATCTTCTGGCCGGTTTTGCCCGTGAACAGGTGTGCATCTACATGTGCCCGTGGCCGCGTTTTCAAGGCGCGATGTTCGACGAACACAGCCTGATCGTGACCTACGAAGCCTGGCGCGGCGAACCCCGCGGCAAAGCCAAGATCACCAACCCCAACGCCCCCGCGCTGGGCGATTGCGTCGATTGCAACCTGTGCGTCAATGTCTGCCCCACCGGCGTGGACATCCGCGAAGGCGATCAATTCCAGTGCATCGGCTGTGCGTTGTGCGTCGACGCCTGCAATTCAATCATGACCAAGCTGGGTCGTCCCGCCGATTTGATCACCTACGATTCCGTATCCAATCAGATGGCGCGCGAACGTGGTGAAGAACCCAAAAAACGCCTCATCCGCCGCCGCACGATTGGTTATGCTTTGTTGCTGTCCGCCGTCGCCGGGTTGATGACGTTTGGACTGCTCAACAGGACCGAGCTGGAGATCAACGTTCAACGCGACCGTTCGCCACTGTTCGTACAGTTGTCCGACGGCTCGATCCGCAATGGCTACACCTTCAAGCTTTTGAACATGATCAACGTCCCGCAATCGTTTACGCTGTCAATTGACGGCCTGGACGACGCCAAAATCACGGTGATCGGCGTCGCCAAGGATCCGGTTGATGAAGTGACGCTCGAAGTCGAGGGTGATACGGTCGCGACATACCGCATTTTCGTCCGTGCGCCGGTAAGCGCTTTGGATGACCAGTTTGAGGATATGGAATTCGTTCTCACCAACATCGAAACCGGCGAAGAAATCGAATACGATTCTCGTTTCGCCGGCCCTGTGAGGTAAGGCATAATGTCAACCATGAACAAACCAAAACGCGCCGACGGTTGGTGGTATCCCTGGATTTTCGTCGCCGGGTTCTGCATCGTGTTTCCCGTAAACGGTCTGATGGCCTATTTCGCGGTGACCACGTGGACCGGCCTTGAAACCAAGGACTACTTCAACCAAGGCAAAAGCTACAACGACGTGTTGGAACAGCGCGCCCGGCAAGACGCCTTGGGCTGGAAAGTCGACTTCGGTTATGAGAACGTACCCGTCACGGACGATCCGCGCGCGGGGGTGTTTCGCCTACACTTCACCGACAAGGCTGACCACAACCTCAACAACCTGTACATCAGCGCCATCGCCAAACGTCCAACCCAAGAAGGCTATGATCAAGAGCTGATCTTCACCTATAAGGGCAAAGGCACTTATGTCGCCAAGGCCACCTTAGCGCTGCCGGGACTTTGGGAACTGCGTTATACAGCGACACGTGGCGACGACCTGTTCAAAATGCGCTCGAGGGTCCAGATCCAATAATGACCGCCCCGCAAGCCGCAGGTGATATTGGCACTGGCCCGGGCGGCGCATGCCTGCACTGCGGTGAGCCAGTCCCCCAAGGAAGCGCTGGCGGGGCGCAGTTTTGCTGTTCGGGCTGCCACGCGGCTTACGAGATGATCCAGGGGATGGGGCTGGAAAGCTATTACCAGCGCCGTTGCCTGGACCCCGACCAGCCGTCCATGCGCCCCGACGACGAAGACACGCGGTTCGATTTTCAAGCTTTCGCCGACACCGACGACCAAGGCGTCACCACCCTTCACTTGATGGTCGAAGGTCTGCAATGCGCGGCCTGCGTATGGCTGATCGAAACCGTGCTGCGCAAACAACCCGGCGTTCAGCACGCGCGCATCAATATGACCACGCGTCGTTTGGTGTTGAAGTGGAACGCGAATGAGGCCGACGCCGAACAGTTAATCGGCGCCGTCACTCACCTGGGCTACCGGCTTGCCCCCTACGATCCCAGCTTGATCTCGGCTGAAAACCAGCAACGCGAAAAACAATTGCTCCGCGCTATGGTCGTCGCAGGATTCGCCGCAGGCAACGTGATGATGTTTTCCGTGTCTGTGTGGGCGGGCAAAGACATGGGTGAGTTCACCCGCAATTCGATGCACTGGCTGTCGGCGTTGATCGCCCTGCCCGCGATCGCCTACGCCGCCAGGCCGTTCTTTCACAGCGCCATCACCGCGCTGAAGGCTGGGCGCACCAACATGGATGTGCCGATTTCATTGGCGGTGATCCTCGCCAGCACCATGAGCCTTGTCGAAACCGTGCGCATGAGCGAGCACGTCTATTTCGACAGCGCCGTGTCGTTGGTCTTTTTCCTGTTGATCGGACGCTATCTCGACAGTCGCGCACGGGGCCGAGCGCGTGCGGCGGGTGAGAACCTGATGGGCCTGAAAGCCCGCGCCGTAACCATCTTAGCGGACGACGGCAGCCGCGAAGTCGCGCCGCCGGAACGCCTAAAGCCCGCGATGAAGTTTCTCGTCGCCGCAGGTGAACGCATCGCCGCCGATGGCGTCGTGCTCAGCGGCGAAAGCGACATCGACACCTCATTGATCAACGGCGAAAGTGTGCCCGTGCAGGCGCGCTGCGGCGAAAAGGTGTTTGCCGGGACCCTCAATCTCAGCGGCCCGATCACCGTCGAAGTCACGCAAACCGGCGAAGACACGCTGCTCAGCGAAATCGTACGCTTGATGGAAGCCGCCGAAGACGCGCGCGCCAAGTACGTCGCCTTGGCCGACCGGGTGGCGCGCCTCTACGCTCCGACAGTGCACACTTTGGCCGCCAGCGCGTTCTTGGGCTGGTGGTTGATTGCCGGACTGGGCTGGCAAGACTCGTTGATGATCGCCATCGCGGTGCTGATCATCACCTGCCCGTGTGCGCTGGGCTTGGCCGTACCCGCCGTGCAAGTGGTCGCAGGTGGACGGTTGCTTCAACGCGGCATCTTGCTCAAAACCGGAACCGCTTTGGAACGCCTCGCCAGCGTTGACGTCGCGGTGTTCGACAAGACCGGCACGCTGACCCGCGGTACGCCGCAATGGGTCAACCGCGACGCAATCAGCGAAGACGACATTCATCTGGCGACGTCCCTGGCTATTGTCAGCAAACACCCTTTATCGCGTGCGCTGAGCCGCGAAGTTTCTGGCGTGCCTGCCGCCGAAGGCGTCGAGGAGGCGCCTGGGTCGGGCCTCAAGCTGATGACGGCGGACGGTGAAGTGCGCCTCGGCCGTCGCGGCTGGTGCGGCGTTGACGAAGATGGCGAACATGCTGAAGCCGAACTGTGGCTGGCGCGCCCGAACGCCGCCCCGGTGCGTTTTGCCTTTTCCGATCAAGTTCGCATTGACGCCGCTCAGACCATTGCCGCGCTCAAGGCCCAAGGCATCGACGTGATGCTTTTGTCGGGCGACCGGCAAGCCGCCGTTGCAGCGGCGGCCAAAGACGCCGGCATTGACGATTGGCATGCGGAACTCAAACCGGCGGACAAAGTGGATCGTCTGAGCGCGTTGGCTGAGCAAGGTAAAAACGTCATGATGGTCGGCGACGGCCTCAACGACGCCCCGGCGCTGGCCACCGCACATGTATCGCTGTCGCCGTCCAGCGCCGCCGACGTCAGCCAGACGGCCGCCGACGTGATCTTTCAAGGCGACAAGTTGGCCCCGGTTCTCGAAGCCCTCCACGTGGCGAAATACGCCGACAAACTGATCAAGCAAAACTTTGCCTTGTCGTTTGCCTACAATGCGGCGACCATCCCGATGGCGTTGGCGGGTTTTGTCACGCCATTGATCGCCGCCATCGCGATGTCGACCTCATCTTTGGTGGTGATCAGCAACTCACTGCGTTTGGGCCTTGGCAAAGGTTTCACATTGAAACGCCAAACGGATTCACAATCAAACAAGCCGGTGCAACCCGCCGCGCAAAAGGAAACGTGAACGTGGAATCTCTGATTTACCTCATCCCGATTGCGCTGGTGTTGGGTCTGCTGGCCCTGTTCGCGTTTTTATGGGCGCTCAAATCAGGCCAATACGACGACATGGAAGGGGCCGCCAATCGCATCTTGTTCGACGACGACGCCCCAATTGCGCAAAAAAAAGAAGAGCCAAAGAAAGATGCAAAAGATCAGGACTGATCTTTGCGCGCCGTTCTTTTCAAAGTTTGGGCGACCGCCAGCGGGGCCAATGCGGCGCACAGGTGCTTGATGGTGTGCCCAGATATGCTTTCACCCAAAAGCGCCAACACCTCTGCGTCAAAATGTTCGGTCAGCTTGGCCAGCGCATAAAATACGAATGCGCCCATGATGGCGCGCCACGTGATCCATTTGCCATGCGGCCACAGCGCCATAATCATTGGGATCAGCACCACCGGCAGAAATTGCACCAGCACGTATACGCGTAGATCGTCGGTCATACGCCAATAGACGGCGCTGAACAACCCCACGGCGATCAACGCCGGCAAAAGCCACCGCACGCCGATCCGGTCCACAATCACGGCGCTGAGCAAGCCCATGAATCCCACCGTCATCGGCAGGCGGTCCCAAAACAACGTCGCGTTGTCCGGCGCCCAGTGATAATAGGCAGAGCCCGGCCCCACCAACGCAACGCCGATGAAAAACACCGCCAAGGGCAAGCGCGCATCCGCCGACCACGCCCCTGAATCTGAGCGTTTGGACAGCACCCACAAGCCATACAGTCCTACAGTGACGAACGGCGCATTGGACATTACATCGCCAAAATTGGGAATGCCCAGCCATCCGCGCGGATCGGAAAAGTCATGATAGGCCAGAGACTGGGGAAACGGCGCGACAAAAACAAACATCGCCGCGATGAGGATCAGCGCAACGCCGCTCACCAGCCACAGCTTCGACGTTTCGCTCATGCCCCAGCCAATCGCATTTGCACCAAAGCCTCGACGCCGGGGTAATCGGTCTTGCCGCTGCCCAACAATGGCAGTTCATCGACCGCCATCACCGACTTGGGCACCATAATTTCGGCGATGCCCGAACCTTTGGCGGTTTTCAGTAAATCGTCGCGGCTGGCTTGGTCAAATTCGCTGACCAACACCACCTGCTCGCCTTTTCGTGGGTCGGGTAAAATAATCGCGGCGTGTCGCATATTCGGCCATGTGCTCAAGGCTAAATCTTCCACCGCGCCCAACGACACCATTTCCCCGGCGATTTTCGCGAAGCGCTTGGCGCGGCCTTGAATGGTCACGAAGCCATGCTCGTCAATCGACACGATGTCCCCGGTGTCGTACCAGCCATCTTTGGGCGGCGCCAACACACCGGGATTGTCGGCCAATACGTAGCCCATCATCACGTTGGGACCGCGCACCACAAGTCTGCCGCCATGTTCAATCCCTGCAACGGCTTCCAGTTTATGCTCGATCCCCGGCAAAATGCGCCCAACGGTGCCGAGCTTAAAGTGCATCGGCGTGTTGAACGACAGCACCGGCGCGGTTTCGGTGGCGCCGTAGCCTTCCAAAATGCGTAGGCCGAACTTTTCGACAAACGCTTGACGGGTTTCGTCTTTGACCTTTTCCGCACCCGCGCACACATATCGCACCTTGAAGAAATCGTATGGATTGGCGGCGCGCGCATAACCCGCCAAAAACGTGTCGGTGCCGAACATGATGGTCGCATTGCTGTCGTAAACCAGTTCCGGCACCACCCTGTAATGCAGTGGTGAAGGGTACAAAAACGTGCGCACCCCCGCCAACACCGGCAACAACAAACCGCTGGTCAGACCAAAGCTGTGAAACACCGGCAGCGCGTTGAACACCGTATCGGTGGGGTTGAATTCGATCCGCGCCGCCAATTGATAGCGATTGGCGAGCAAATTGTCGTGACTGAGCACCACCCCTTTGGGCGCGCCCTCCGACCCCGACGTAAACAACACCGCGGCGGGGCGTTCTGGGTTTTTAACGAAGCCCCGGTGCCACGCACGCGCGCCAACGGTTGAAAACATCACAGCACCGAGCTTGTCGAACAGGCCTATGCCGGCTTTGACGTCTTCCAACCACACGACCTTGGTGTGCTGGCTCAAGGCCTCGATGGTGTCGTGCAGCTCGCCCGCCTCGACGAACGCTCTGGACGTCAGCAACACGTCCGCTTCGGCGGTTTTGAGCGCCGAGGTCATGTTGCCCACGCCTGCGGTGAAATTGAGCATCGCCGGAACGCGACCAACCGCTTGCAGGGCGAAGAACGTCATCGCCGCGCCGACCGAATTGGGCAGCAACACGCCGACGTTGGCGCCCTTGCCCGTGAACTTAGCGAGCTTGCGCCCCAAGGCGATGGAACCGCTGACCAGTTTTCCGTAACTCAGCGGCGCACGGTTGATGTCTTCCAATACGATGGTGCGCGAACCATGGATCGTGCGCGCATCCAAAAGCGCGTCGAACAAGGTTTGACGGGTGCGCCGCGATTCAAACATCAAATCGCTCATCACGTCGTACAATTCCAAGCCCGCCTGGGCGCGACGGCGCGAACCTTTGAGCTCTTCGTTCACCGTCAGGCGTCGCGGCGGCAAAATGGTCAAGGTGATTTTTGGGAACCAACGCCGGCGCACCGTGCCTTTCAAACGCGAAAACATCGAAAACTCGGCGCCGTCGATGCGCACCGGCAGAACGTCCGCATCGGCCTTATCGGCGATCAACGCGGGGCCTTCATATACCTTCATCAATCCGCCCGTCACCGTGATGCGGCCTTCGGGGAAGATCACGCACTTTTTGCCCTTGGCGACTTCCTTGATCAACGATTTGGTGCTGAGCGGCTTGGTCGGGTCCATGGGAAACGCTTCGATCAAAGACAGAAACGGCTTCACCCACCAGCGGTCCGCCATGTGGGTATTGATGGCGAACATCGGCTTTTCCGGCAAAAACGCCGCTAGCAGCGCGCCGTCGAGGAATGAGACGTGGTTGACCACGATCACCGCCTTGTCGCCGACCGCTTTCCAATTCTCCAAACCCTTGACCTCGACGCGAAAGGCCAGCTTAAACAGCCACACCAAAAACGCCTTGATCAGTTCGTCGGGCAACAGGCGGCAGATGTACAGCGCCACGCCCGCATTTGCGATGGCCACCGTCATGAACACGCCCGGCACCGTCATGCCGCCGGCCAAAAGCCCCGTCACCACCAGCGCCGACACCACCATGAACAAGGCGTTGATGATGTTGTTGGACGCGATATCACGCGAACGGTGGGTGTCTTCCCCACGGCTTTGCAAGATGGCGTACAGCGGCACGATATAAAGTCCGCCGAAAACCGCCACCATCAACAAGTCCGCCGTGATGCGCATGCCAATGGGCTGGCTGAGGAACGCCTGTATCCCGGCCAATTCCCCATTGACGCCAACCAGTGCGGATACATGAGCGCTGGCGAAATACAGATCGGCCATGAAAACCGTCATCAAGATTGCAGCGAACGGCACATACTTGGCGGTGACCTCGCCCTTCAACACCTTACCGCACAGCATTGACCCGATGGCGATGCCGATGGAAAAGATCGACAGGAACAGCGTCACCACGCCTTCGTCAGCATTCAAGCTGGCCTTGGCGAAAGTCGGAAACTGGCTGAGGAAGGTTGCCCCCACCAGCCAGAACCATGAAATACCCAGGATCGATAAAAACACGTCGCGTCGGCTGGTCGCATGACGGACCATGCGCACCGTCGCGCTCATGACGTTGAGATCGACATGTAAGTCTTTATTCAATGCGGGGGCGGTGGGGATGAACAGGCTGGCCGCATAGCCCAACAACGCCACGCCAATGATCAAAGTTGAGACCACCAACACCCCGCCGCCGGTGAGGATCAACAATCCGCCCGCAATAGTGCCGAGCAAGATGGCCAGAAAGGTCCCCGCCTCAACCATCGCATTGCCGGAAATCAATTCGTCGGGATGTAAGTGCTGCGGCAAGATCGCGTATTTGACCGGGCCAAACAATGACGACTGTGCGCCCATCAAAAACAACACCGCCATCAACGCCCAGACGTTTTGGCTGAAAAACGCCGCCGCCGCCCCGGTCATGATCACCACCTCGGCGGCTTTGACGAACCTCGACAACGCCGCCTTGTCGAAGCGGTCGGCCAATTGCCCCGCCGTGGCGCTGAACAGGAAAAACGGCAAGATGAACACACCCGCCGCCGCCGTCACCATCAATGGCCCGTCCACCCCGGCAGCGTCTGCAAGTTCGTAGGTCACCAACATCACCAGTGCGCTTTTGAACAGATTGTCGTTCATCGCGCCGAGAAATTGAGTGATGAATAGAGGCAAAAAGCGCCGGCTTTTCAACAGATGAACCATATCGAAGCTCATGACTTGCTTTCCCTGTTTTGGGCTTTATGGGCTTGAGAGCGAACCGCGTCGATAAAATCGCTGCTGAACGATATCACGGCAGGATCATCCATGATGAAGGTATGACTGACGGGAACGACGAGGTGTTTGCTCATATGCTCCATTTTGGTTTCTTCGATGCTGACCACGCCATCACCTTCGCCATCATTTGAAAATACCGAAGCGCGCCCCGCAACAATCGCAAACGGAGATGGCGGATCGTCCAACACCTGCATAGCTGGTGAAGCCAGATCCGTCAAAGCCGGACCGAGTACAAAGCGAAATAATCCGTAACCCGACAACGTGCGCGCAACACGGCTGCCTTGGCTGGGCGGAGCCAGCATCACCACGCGTCCCACCGAAAATTCGGGTTTTTGCAACGCCAACGCTTGGCGCACCAGCGGGCCGCCCATGGAATGGGTGATGAACGACACCGTGCGCACGCCTTTCAACCCCGCCAAGACACGGTTGAGCGCCAACGCGTGATCTTTGATCGTACCTTGAGTGCTGGCGTAATTGAATTGAACGGGCTCAAAGCCCCGCGTCCTCAATTCTTCGGCCATCTTGTCCAGACTATGAGCAGACCGGCCCAACCCATGCACCAAAACCACCGCATCGGGACGCGGAGCTTTGATGCACCCTTGCGCCGCCACCGTGTCAAGCGCAGCCAACATGGATTCTTCGCCACCCCAGTCGCGGCGCAGGTCGTGGCGATCCAACAACCGACAATGTCCGGTCCAGGCATGGCACTGCACCCGCCAACCGTCGCTGATGCGCACATCGGTCCACAATTGACGCCCCCCAAGCGTCGGCAGCGGTATGTTGAACGCCAGCGCCGCCGCCTGCACAATCAGCACTGCGGCGAATCCCCACACCAGCAGCGTTTTCCAACTGCGACGCTTCAACAGGGTGGGTAGTTTCATCCTGGGACTTTCATTTTCAAGTACGCATGAGGCCGTCGGAAGGCCGTCTTTACGCCCAAAGGCCGCCTTAGCGCGCGGTTTGAACTTGGGGTCGGTTTTGAGGTGCACGCTTTTTCGTTTTTCCATCGCGCGACCGCTCAACAACATCTCCCCATAAGAATGGGCGAGTGCGCCTTTTCCCTTAGTGCCAAACCCGGACTTGTTGATTTGCTTGCTCATGACCGCTGATCCTATAACGCGCCACATTGTAAACAATCGTTCACTTACGTTAGCCTTAATGGTCCACAATGTCAATTGTGTCCACTTGATCATGGCAAATCCCGCGGATTTGGGCGATGACGGCCATCACATGGGGCGTTACGACAAAATCGGTCATAAAAAAAACGCCGCCCCAAAGGACGGCGTTTAGCATCGATATATAGGCGCGCTTAGGCGCCCTTATCGGTATCGATGGCGTAGCCTTCGCCGCGCACGGTGCGGATCACATCTTCGCCGCCGCCTTCATTCAAGGCTTTGCGCAAGCGCCGGATGTGCACATCGACGGTGCGGTCTTCAACATAAACGTCGCGGCCCCACACCAGATCGAGCAACCGTTCACGGGAAAACACCCGGCTCGGCTTTTCCATCAAGGTTTTGAGCAAGCGAAATTCGGTGGGCCCCAAGTGAATCGAACGGCCGCCCCGGTTCACTTTATGCTGCGCCAAATCCATGGCGATGTCGGAATACTGCAACGCCTCGCTCGACAGCGACGGATTGGCGCGGCGAAGCAACGCCTTGATACGCGCCACCACTTCACGCGGGCTGTAAGGCTTGACCACGTAATCGTCGGCGCCGGTTTCGATGCCGCGCACCCGGTCCTCTTCCTCACCACGTGCGGTCAGCATCAAGATGGGGATTTCGCGGGTCTCAGAGGATCCGCGCAACTGGCGGCAGACTTCAATACCGCTGAGGCCCGGCAACATCCAATCGAGCACGATCGCATCGGGGGTGTTTTCTTGGGCCATCAACAAGCCCTCTTCCCCATCTTGCGCGATCATCACGCGGAAACCTTCTTTTTCAAGATTGTACGACAACAGCTCCGCCTGGGGCGGCTCGTCCTCGACGATCAATACCATGTGTTCCAACTTCGTCTCCTTACCCCTCTTCGATCACGGTCTCACTAGACAGATCGTTTTTGGGGCGTTCATCGGCGGGCATTTCGCCGGACACGAGAAAGTGTACGTTTTCGGCGATGGATGTGACGTGATCGCCAATACGCTCGACATTTTTGGCCACAAACAAGAGATGCGTGCACGCCGTAATGTTGCGCGGGTCTTCTAACATGTAGGTCAACAGCTCGCGAAACAAGCTTGTATGCATCAAATCGACTTCTTCGTCGCGCATGCGCACATCGTCAGCTTTGGCGATATCATGCGCGCCATAGGCATCGAGAACGTTTTTAATCATGCTCTGAACTTGTCGCGCCATGCGCTGGATGCTTGCAGTGGCGTTGCCCACCGGTTCCATAGTCGACAAGGTTAAGGTGCGTTTGGCGACGTTTTTAGCGTAATCGCCGATGCGTTCCAAATTCGCCGCTATTTTCAACGCCACCACGACGGCGCGCAGATCGTCGGCCATCGGTTGGCGCAGCGCCAGAACGCGAATGGTGAAGTTGTCGATTTCTTCTTCAAGCAGATCGATCTGCTTGTCGGTTTCGATCACCTTTTGCGCCAGCGTCACGTCGCGGCGATTCAACGCATCGACGGCATCGGCCAGTTGGCGTTCGGCCAGACCGCCCATTTGAGCAATGATACTGTCCAAACGGCTCAGGTCTTCGTCAAAAGACGTAACGATATGTTCGTGTTCCATCGGGTTGCGGTCCCCTTAACCGATGCGGCCCGTGACGTAGGCTTGCGTGCGCTCGTCAACGGGTTTGGTGAAAATGTCAGTGGTGTCGCCCTGCTCGACCAGTTCGCCGAGGTGGAAAAACGCGGTCTTCTGCGAAACGCGGGCGGCCTGCTGCATGGAGTGCGTCACCATGATGATGGTGTAGTTTTGCTTTAGCTCATCGATCAATTCTTCGATCTTCGCGGTCGCAATCGGATCAAGCGCCGAGCACGGCTCATCCATCAAAATGACTTCCGGTTCAACGGCAATCGCGCGGGCGATGCACAAGCGCTGTTGCTGACCACCGGAAAGTCCCGTACCCGGAGCTTCCAAACGGTCGCGAACCTCATCGAGAAGGCCAGCTTTTTCCAAACTGGTCAGAACGATTTCGTCCATCTCAGTGCGGTTTTTGGCCAGTCCATGGATGCGCGGACCGTACGCAACATTATCGTAAATCGATTTGGGAAACGGATTGGGCTTTTGAAAGACCATGCCGACGCGCGCGCGCAAATGCACGACGTCAACGCCGCGGGCATATACATCTTCGCCGTCCAACGTGATCGAACCTTCGATACGGCAGCCATCAACCACATCGTTCATACGGTTGAGACAACGCAAAAACGTCGACTTACCGCACCCGGACGGGCCGATCAGCGCCGTAACCATGTTCGACGGAATGTCGAGGTTGACGTTTTTCAGTGCCTGTTTGTCGCCATAATAAACATTGACGCCTTGTGCCGTTACCTTATGCGGTAAGCTCAGGCCCTGCATGTCGACGCGGGCCTTATCGGACACCTCGGTGTGAATGGCAAGTTCCATAAATTGTGCTCCTTACCAGCGTTGTTCGAACCGTCGGCGCAAAATCACGGCGACCAGGTTCATAACAATGAGAAAACCAACCAGGACGATGATCGCCGCAGCGGTGCGCTCAGAGAACGCGCGCTCGGGACTGTCCGCCCACAAATAAATCTGCACCGGCAAAGCCGTCGCCGGGTCAACGAAGCTCGCCGGAATATCGACGATGAAGGCCACCATGCCAATCATCAACAGCGGCGCACTTTCGCCCAATGCCTGGGCCATACCGATGATCGTTCCGGTCAGCATACCGGGCATCGCCAACGGCAAGACATGATGCAGAACCGTCTGCACTTGGCTTGCGCCCATGCCAAAAGCCGCCTCACGGATCGATGGCGGCACGGCGCGCAATGCAGCGCGCGCGGCGATGATAATCGTCGGCAACGTCATCAGCGCCAGCACCATGCCGCCCACAACCGGGGCGGAACGCGGCAACATGAAGAAGTTGAGAAACACCGCCAAGCCGAGCAACCCGAACACAATCGACGGCACCGCGGCGAGGTTGTTGATGTTGACCTCGATCAAATCGGTCCACTTGTTCTTTGGCGCGAATTCTTCAAGATACACAGCCGTCATAATACCCAGAGGGAACGACAGCAAAAAGCAGACCGAAAGGCTCAGCAACGAACCCATGAATGCGCCAAGGATACCCGCAAGTTCAGGCTCGCGTGAATCACCCGACGTGAACAAACGGGTGTTGAACTGCAATTCGATGGCGTCATTGGCGAGCCATTGATCGACCCAAGAAATTTCTTGGTCGGTAACCCGGCGGTCGTCTTCTGGCGCATTGCGGTCGATGGCGCCTTTCATCAACATATCGATGTCATCGGATGACGGTAGCCATATAGTGCGCACTTGACCGGCAAGGGACGCATCGTCTCTGTACATATTTTGAAGATCGAAGCCTGCGCCGGAGCTCATCAACTTGTAGAGCGCCCTTTTGTCGCGCCGATTGCCGACATCGGGAAACGTTTCACGCATGGCGGCCTTAACGATGCCCTGCCAGTCGTTGTCTTGAATATGTTGTTCGTCGAACGTGACCGTCAAAGCGACATGGGTTTGTTGAAAAGCGCCGACACCGCGCACGCCGATGGCGGTCAACATCACCGCAAGAAATGAAACGGCCACCGCAATGGCGACGATGCCATATAGGCGAAAGCGTTTTTCCGCACGGTAACGTTTGGCCAGACCAGCCTGGATGCGTTCGGATTTGCTGAGGGAATCAGTCATACTGTTCACGGTACTTTTTGACGATGTGAAGGGCGATAACGTTCAAAACTAAGGTGGTGACAAACAGCATCAAACCGAGCGCGAACGCGGCCAAGGTCTTAGCGCTGTCAAATTCTTGATCACCAGTCAAAAGCGTGACGATCTGCACCGTCACGGTGGTCACCGCCTGCAAAGGGTTGGCCGTTAGATTGGCCGCCAAACCGGCCGCCATCACCACGATCATGGTTTCACCGATGGCGCGCGACGCGGCCAACAAAAGCCCACCCATAATGCCGGGCAAAGCTGCCGGTAAAACCACGTTGCGAATCGTTTCGGATTTGGTGGCGCCCAGACCGAAGGAACCGTCACGCATGGCTTGCGGCACGGCGTTGATGACATCATCGGACAAGCTTGAAATCAATGGCGTGATCATGATGCCCATGACAAGCCCTGCGGCCAATGCACTTTCCGACGACACATCCAAGCCGACCGCTTCACCCGTACCGCGCAGCCACGGCGCGACCACGAGGGCTGCGAAAAAGCCGTAGACCACGGTCGGGATGCCAGCGAGAATTTCCAAGATCGGCTTGACCCAGTTGCGCACGCTGGCGTGAGCGTATTCGGCCAGATAAATCGCCGCGAACAACCCCACCGGCGTCGCCACCAGCAACGCGATGGCGCTGATCAACAGCGTACCGGCAAACAACGGCACCGCACCGAACGACCCAGAGGCGCCGACCTGATCCGCGCGAATGGCGGTTTGTGGGCTCCATTCCACGCCGAATAAAAAATCGGTCATGGGGATTTCACCGAAAAAGCGCAGCGCTTCAAACAACAACGAAGCCACAATGCCGGCGGTGGTTAAAATCGCGACCGTGGAGCTTGCGATCAAGATACCCTTGATCACGGTTTCCACGGCCTTCTTCGCGCGCCGGGCTGGCGTGACGTACATCCGGCCTCCACCAGCCCTCGATGCGCGAATTTTTTGTATCGTTGACGTTGTCACGTCTTAAATCTCCAAACAAATCCCGGCGGCGGCTTAATATATGTCTACCGCCGCCGGTTGTTTTGTTCTCACGCAACCCGCGATTTACATCGACAGGTTGGCGAGCGCCTTGGCGTCGTTTGCAAACTTAGCGCGTTCGGA
>Ga0316204_10001017_pt1 | contig 84402 bp, 76 predicted proteins | sample 6monrhotite_MG_2_FD_205661 | JGI IMG/M metagenome (GOLD analysis project Ga0316204, IMG submission 205661) | Microbial mat bacterial communities from mineral coupon in-situ incubated in ocean water Damariscotta River, Maine, United States -... | ecosystem: Environmental > Aquatic > Marine >... | reverse complement strand
AGCTTTATAGCTGGCATGCCCCCGAAGTGGACTGTATCGCCAAGGGCAAGGCCTACAAGAAGTATGAGTTTGGCTGCAAAGCCAGCTACGCCAGCACCAACAAGGGCAACTTTATCGTTGGCGCCATGGCTTTACATGGCAAGCCGTATGATGGTCACACGCTCAAGGCTGCATTGGCGCAAGTCGAGAAACTTACCGGCATAACCTCAAGCGAGGCCCAGGTTGACCTGGGCTACCGGGGGCATGGTCTGAAGAACGGAGAAACAGATATTATTCTGGCCCGTCAGAAGCGCGGCATCACGCCGTCCATACGAAAACGCCAGAAACGGCGTAACGCTATTGAACCAATTATCGGCCACGTGAAGAACGACCGGAAGGTCGGTCCCAGAAACTGGCTGCAAGGCAAACACGGTGACAAGATCAACGCCATCGCCATGGCGATCGGGTTCAATCTCAAGAAAATCCTCAGGAAAATATTTTTGCGGCGGCGGGCGGTGTGGTTATTTTTGTTCTGCCCAAATCAAACCGTACACCAAAATGGCCTTTTTTAGGGCCGACTAAGTATTCTGCAGATAATCTGCGGTGGCATTTATTTGCCATGGGCTCACTGCACAACAAACAGGCGTTGTTAAAAATTTCAAGATCGAGCTGAGTTTCTACCTGGCGTTCGCTGAGAAGCGCGTAATAGTCGGCTTTGTAATCCACCCACCGCAAAACCCCATCTCGGTATTTCCGCATCATCTCAAGAGGCGGGACTAACGGAGGCTCGGAGAGGTATTCAATATTGGCTACCTCAACACCGTCTTTGAAGTTTACTCTGGTTATGACCTTGGTCAAGTAATCGAAGCCGCGTAATCGTCGCCATTTTTTCTCCGCACACTGCCCAAGCTTGAACATCATGTGCAGCATGCCGTCACGAGACAGGCACCCTTTTGATCGCCTGGTGCGGTGACGGATGGTTCCGAAGGTTGATTCTATGGGGTTGCCGGGCCGGAAAGTCATAGAAGGCCAACATCTCATCGCGGTCCTTTTGCAGACAAATTGCAGCCTTCGGGTATTTCGGCTCATACATTTTGACGAACAGATCAAAGGCTTTTTCGGCATCTACCTTTGTCTCGGCCTGCCAGATGTCGTGCAGTGAATTCTTGGCCTTCGCCTGGGCAGATTTGGGCAGGCAATCGGGGCGAACCAGCGCCGCGTCAGGTTTTTCCAGGTTTGAAGTTGGCCAGGTCGTGGCACAGCCGGATCAAGCGTACGCCGCTGGCCGACACGAATAGGCCCAGCTTGCGTAGCTCGTTGCTAACACGGACCTGACCGTAGGCCGGGTATTCGACGGCGTAATTGACCACGGCGTTTTCCATTTCTTCGTCGACCCAGTTCTTCGATCAGGTTGAGAAGGCCGACTTTATGGCGGATGATTTTTTGATTACTCTGCAGCATGAGGGTTACCTCCTTAAGGTTTTGATGGCTGGAATTGCACCTTCATCAAAACCGGTAACCTTCACCCTTTCAAGGGAGCGGTGTCAGATTAAGTCGGAACTAATATAGCTCAAGCGCATATGCTACGACGTGCATCAAGTAAGTTTCTAATCTGTTTTAATGCTGGAGCGCCACCCCGAAGAGCGTAATCTAAGGGTCGGCATCCATTGAACAGATCGTTTGTATTTTCGAGTGTCATCCATTCATTAGCCAGGCCCTGACCATAGAGAATGCAAAGGGCTTTGTAATTCCAATCACAAATGAAACTCTCAACAGTTCGTCTTGGTTTAAAGAACGCCCCGGTTCACCAGTTTCGACGGCGCGGTATAATTCCTGATATTCTTTGTCAGATATACCGCCAAGCAAATCGCGTACCTCCTCGGTGGTCAGCTTCCAAACCGTTGCGATACGAAAATAGGCCTTTAACCCAGCCATACATCTTGAAAGAGATCGCTGCGCGGCCTCTTCAGTTGCGTCTTCAAGGTTTCCATCACCAGCAAGAAAGTCGTCAAAAGATGAACCAAGTGGATCGTTGCCATTATTCGAGCTCATTACTTCTAGCTGTTTAGTCTTGGCATCTGATGGACCGGGTCGAGATTGAATTTTTCAGGTTCTTTTGTCCAGCATTTACAGATGAATTCATATGGCGTGAGGCCCTTCAGCGTCTTTAGCCTACGTCCATAATTATAAGCGTTGATGAAGTCATTCAGGTGGCGGGTCAGCTGTTCGTGGTTGTCATAATGGAAGCGTTTGACGGTTGCGTCCTTGATTGTCCGGTTCATTCGTTCGACCTGACCATTTGTCCATGCGTTGCCCGGCAGGCGTTTGCCAGCAAACGCTGAGAGGGGGGGCTTTGGTTTTGTGAGGCGATGGTCGATATCGTTTCGTGCACAAACCAAATCGAACGCGTGGCTGCGAAGCAGGTCCCCACGAGCAAGCATCTCCCTGATTTCGGTTACGGTCCACCCTTTGCCTTTAGGGTCGGTGGAATGAGTACCATTATCAGTGAGTACGGTGTGGATTTTGTACGGAACAGCATCAATCAGATGCAGTAAGAAGTCACCGGAGATGCGGCGGGTAGCCTTTTCATGCAGTTCGACAAAGGCAAACTTTGATGTACGGTCAATGGCGACAAACATATACAGCTTACCTTCTGCTGTACGCACCTCAGCGATATCCACATGAAAATACCCAATCGGATAGAATTTGAATTTCTTCTTGTCCGGCGTGTTGCCAGCCACCTCAGGCAGGCGGGATATACCATGACGCTGAAGACAGCGATGCAATGAGGATCGCGTCAGATGCGGGATCGTCGCTTGCAGACTGTAGAGGCAGTCATCAAGGGGCAGCAGCGCATGTCGACGAAAGGCAACGATAATCGCTTCCTCTTCAATCGTCAGCACTGAAGATTTAGGGTCCTTCGGCCCGGTCGACAGGTCTTGTACGGAGGTGCGCCTCTTCCATTTGGCGACGGTCTTCTGGTTGATCCCGTAGCGCTTCGAAAGCGCCTTCAGGCTTTCTTGACTATTTTGGATTGCTCGACGGACCGCCTCTGTCGTCGTGGCGCTGCCGTGTAATATTTATCCCATAGTGCTTCCTTCCATTCCAAAGAGAATAATGCACCTTCAAATGCCGGGACTAAACAGATAGAACATATGCACTGCTGCCGATGGCTACAGCCAGTGTCGCTTTTTTCGTGAAGTCCTTGATTCCGTCCAGTGATCCTTCACGTACAGCAGCACCCGCATCACGAGCGTAGTTCACCAGAGGGGTGAATAAAACGGACGGAACGTTGCCCACACTCCGCAATAATTCGCGCTCTACGATTTGTGGTAGCCGGTCTTCCGGGGCAGTAACCAAAGGCCCCCTGACCGTCTCAACCAGAGGCAGAGACACGTCACCGGCAACAATCTCGCTTTCATCACACAATGACTGCGCGACCTCGATGGTCGCTTCAATCGTTTCTGCGGGCAGCTGTTCGCGGGCACCCCGGATATAATCAATACGGATTAGTCGCGAAACGTGCGCTTATTTCTTTGGCCTTAACACATGATGATGGTCTGGCGCATAAAGGCGGCTGTCGTCGAACTGTTCGGGGTCGATGACGTGACCAACCAGAATAAGCGCCGTGCGGGTGATGCCGGATTTTTTGATCTTATCTCGGATATCCTTAAGCGTGCCTTTAATAATCCTCTCATCGGGCCAGCTGACGCGGTAGACGACGGCGACCGGACAGTCTTCCCCATAATGCGGGACCAGATCACGGACCACGTTGGCGAGATTGTTGACGGATAAATGGATGGCTAACGTCGCCCGGCTTTTTCCAAGGTTTTCCAGCTCCTCACCTTCGGGCATGGACGAGCTGCGCATGGCGGTACGGGTCAGGATGATGGTCTGGCTGACATTGGGCAGAGTCAGTTCCGTATTTAATGCGGCGGCGGCGGCGGCATAGGCCGACACACCCGGCGTAATGTCATAGGCAATACCAAGTTCATCGAGTCTGCGCATCTGCTCGGCGATGGCACCGTAAAGCGATGGATCACCAGAGTGCACCCGCGCCACATCGTGCCCGGCGGCACTGGCCGACGTCATTTCTTCAATGATCTCATCCAGGTTCATGGGGGCCGTATCGAGAACCCTGGCATCCTCCAACGCTTCGGCGATGATAGCCTCTGGAACCAGCGACCCGGCATACAGCACGACTGGGGAATTACGAATGAATTCGAGGCCACGCACGGTTATTAGATCGGGCGCACCCGGCCCGGCGCCTATAAAATGAACGCTCATGTGTCTATTGGTTCCCGCTTACCTATTGCCGGTCACGACATCGCGAAGAATGTCAAGAATGACCCCCGTTGCCTGGTCAACCAAAACCACGTCACGACCTGAAATCACCCGCTCTGTTCCTGTTTTTTCCGGTGGAAGCTGGCGGTTCAAATCGTCTGGAATTTCGCGGTTGGCCAATCCCGGTGGTAGTCGGCCATTTTTTTCATACTGCCTCTGCAGTCCCGGCGGCAGTGAATTTCGCCTAGCCAGCCCCGGCGGCATTTTTTTATTTTTGCCCTTACCTCTGTTCTTTTTGTATTCCCTGTACTTCTTTTTGTTATCGTCCCCATCATCTTCTTCATCTTCCGACTTTCTGCCCTCGCCGCCTTCCGGCCCATCTTCGCTGGCTCTGGAGGCGTTTTGTCCGGTGACAGTATCAAGAACCTGTTTCAAAATCCGGCCACTCGCCGTCGCCGTCGAATCCGGAGACGGCAATGATGGTGATTGTTGGGCCGTTGCCGTCGCGCTGTGACCGAAAAATTCCTCAATGATGCTTTTTTCCGCGGCATCGAATAGAATCTGACCGATCTGTTCTCCGGTCGAGCGAACCACAGCCCCACCGGCATTTCTCGGTGGCGGTGGGGTGGACTGGGCATGGGCCGGCAATGCCACGGCAAGTGCAATCGGGGCCGCCATAATGAAACGCATGAGAAGTCTCCCTGATAAAATGGAACCCGTTCAGCTGGAGAGCTTAGCCGCATATCCACGGGGGGTATAGACCCGCTGATTCCCGCCTTGCCCAATCAAACGGCTTTGTGAATTTCCAACCAGCACCAGTGTCAGCATGTCGGCATCATCGGCCTTCAGTTCACCCAGCGTAATGTAGGTCACGGTTTCTTCTTCGCGTCCTAGATTACGTGCCAGCATAACCGGTGTCGCCGCCGGACGTTCGCCAAGCAACGTATCACGGGCAATCTCAAGCTGATGACGGCGACGCTTCGACACGGGGTTGTAGAAGGCAACGACAAAATCTCCAGCAGCAGCGGCGCGCAGGCGGCGCTCAATCTGTTCCCATGGAGTCAGCAGGTCAGACAGCGAGATGGTGCAGAAATCATGTCCGATTGGGGCGCCGATACGCGATGCAGCAGCCTGGATAGCGCTGACGCCGGGCTCGACATCAATCAGCAGCCGGTTCCAGTCATCGCGATTTTCACGATCAACCAACTCAAATACCAGGGTTGCCAGCGCATATATCCCGGCATCGCCGGAACAGACCAGCGCCACGTCGCGACCTTCAGCAGCCAAGTCCAGTGCCTTTCGGACCCGATCTTCCTCTTGGGCCAGCTCCGACATATGGCGTGTCTTGCCGCCGATCAGGCCGCCCAGCAAATCAAGATAAAGTTTGTATCCGACAACGTCGCTAGCTTGGGAAATGGCCTTGGTCACCGCTGGGGTACGCCAATCCGATTTACCAGGACCGATGCCAACCACCGATAACCGGCCACGCCGTCGCCCACAGGCATCCCTGTCGATGTTGCCCTCGGACAGGCCAATAGCGACGGTGGCGCGTTTCGATTTGTTTTTGGGAACGATCAGTTCCCCGGCATCCCCAACGCAGGCCAGTGCCGCCCCTTCCGAAACCCCATGACATCCCACTTCCTGAAAGACGGCATCAGAGGGATTGACCAGACGGGAGGTCTGTTGTTCCAGTTCATCGGCTGAATAAAATCTTGCCGGAACCCCCAAATGTTCCGCCAGCGCATGCACCGCCGGTTCGTCCATTTTCAGGTTGATGGTCGTTACACAAGCGACGGCACCCTTCGCCAGATCATGATCCTTAAGCGTTGCCTCCGCCAGTTCAATCAGCTCGGCGGCTTCGGTATTTCTTTCACACCCTACGCCAAGGACGAGGACAGGCGGGTGAAGCGTAAATTCGTTACCCGGATTTTTATGAGAGATACGAATTACCCGGTCGCTGGTCTCAGAAACCGGTAATGCGCTTTCACGGAGCCACGCGGCATCACCCGATTGCACATCAAGCCGCACCGGTTCACCCGCCAGTACTGCGGCCATGATATCCTTCGCCTGTTCCGGCTTGCTGACGCCCCATCCTTCGGGCGGGTCATCAAGCGCAATGCCTAAGACGACGTCGCCCGCAGTGGTTAGCGCCGCATGCCCGCCACTCAATTCCGCCAACTGCTCAGCCAATCGGTTTGCCCCATTGTGGCCACCAAGGAGAGGTACGATGCTTTTGCCATCTTCCGAAAGCGCAATAACCAGCGGTTCCGTATTTTTATCGGCCAACAGCGGCGCCAGAGCGCGAATCAAAATACCCGCAGCACAAATCCCGATGATTGGCTGTCCGGCGCTGAACAGCCGACGCAGATGAACCAGCGTATCTTCAAAAAACACATCCGCATGGCCGACCCGCCCGAGACGGCCATGAACTTCAGCGTCCGGCAACGACGGCGACAGCGACCGGGCGAGTTCGGCTCCACGATCTGTCAGGGCGACAAAACACACACTCATGTATCGGCCCCCGCGTCAGGGTGCCGAATGAGAATCATCGAAAAATATGGGGCTGTAATATCGCCCAGGTCATCCAGATTCGAAACTTTCTGATTTTTCATGCTCGCGTGCTCCACATAAAATGCGTGATCTTTCAGCCCCAGGTCACCCAGCACGCGGCGGACTTTTTCAAGATGACGCCCAACCTTCAGGATGGCGACGGCCTCTGATTGGAGAATGCGCTGTTTCAGGACAGTTTCCTCAAGCGTCGCCGGGATAATGCTGAGAACCTGATTGCGCGAGACCAGTGGCGCACCCGCCGCCGCCGCGCAGGCGCCAAGCGACGATACGCCTGGAACCACCTCAATCGGGAAGTCTTCAGCAAGGCGCGAAAATACATACATGAAAGAGCCGTACAGGAACGGGTCTCCCTCACACAACACGGCGACGTCACGCCCGGCGCTCAAGTGGCCGGAAATTTCTTTCGAATAAACATCGTAGACATCATTGGCCGGAAATTTCCCGGCGACCATCGGTGTGCGGATCACAATCTCTTCGCGCCCATCCGGGATATGCGGCGCGGCGATGGCGCGGGCCAGACTGGCGCCGGTGTCGGGGGCGGGATAGGCGATTACCGGTGACTGACCGATCAGCCGCACGGCCTTCAGAGTCAGCAACTCAGGATCACCGGGACCAACACCCAGCCCATAAAGCGTTCCGGTCATGGTTTCGTTACTTTCACCTGAAGAACATCCATCAACGGGCGCAACGCCGTCATGCTGCCAACGGCACTCGAACGGGCAACCGAAATTCGCGTTAATTCGCCGCCATGGATTTTCTGAAATTCCATCAGGGCGGCATGGGCCTCGACCGTCACGCCATTGGCAACCAACCGCCCCCCGTCCGCAAGGCGCTGCCAGCAGGCCGCCATCAGCTTTCGGTCACTGACCCCACCACCCATAAAAATCACATCCGGCGGCGCATCGATTTCATTCATTTTTCCGAACGCGTTTCCTTCTATGACCTGAAGGCGGGGCACGCCAAGGCTGGCGGCGTTTCTGGTTATGACTTGGCATTTGGCGGCATCGCTTTCAAAGGCAACGGCGCTTACGGAATTATCGCTCCGCAACCACTCGATCCCAACGGCCCCTGAACCGGCCCCCACATCCCACAGCGTCTCACCCGGCATTGGCGCAAGCAGCGCCAAGGTTGCTGCCCGGACTTCCCGCTTGGTAATTTTGCCATCATGTTCAAAGGCGGCTTCAGGCAGGCCCGGCACACGCGACCAGCACCGCGCATCGGGTCCAGCGACACACTCGACCGCCATGGAATTCAGATCCGCTGTGCGTTCAATAGCCCAATCCCTGGCGATCGCCTCAATATGGTTTTCAAGCTCGCCACCCATATGTTCAAACACATGAATGACGCTTTCTCCGAAGCCCTTTTCACATAACAGCTTCGCCAGTGCGGCGGGTGAGGCACCGTTCCAGCTGAGAATAAGAAGTTTAGCACCGGGCGCCAGATAGAGATTAACCACCTCCAGCGGACGCCCATGCACCGTAAGCCGCTCGACGTCAGGCAGCGACCATCCCATGCGGGAGGCCGCCAGGCTGAATGCACCGGGTGCCGGGATGATGGTCATTTCTTCGGCTGCATATCGTTTGCGCAGGGTTGAGGCCGCGCCGAAATTCAGAGGGTCGCCCGAGGCGATCACAACAACGTTTTTATCTTTGTATTCACCCAGTTCTTCAATGGCGTTAAAAAAACCCTTACCCCAGTCCATGCGCCGAGCGCCAAAGTCCGGCACCTTGGCTAAGTGGCGGGCCCCGCCGACAAGAATTTCCGCACCCTTGATCAACTCCAGCGATGACGGCGGCAAACTGCCCAGCCCATCTTCACCAATACCAACGACCGTTAACCAGCGTTTCATTCGGCTTCTCCGGCGATGGCGTTAACGGCGGCGGCAGCAATGGCGCTGCCGCCACGGCGGCCCAACAGGGTCATGTAAGGAACGCCATCTGCGTGCGTGAGCAACGCCTCTTTTGATTCAACGGCGCCAATGAAGCCGACCGGGAACCCCAGGATGAGCGCCGGCCTGGGCCCACCCCTGCTAATAATCTCCAGCAACCGAAACAACGCCGTCGGCGCATTACCGAATACGGCTATGGAGCCCGCCACTTGATCTCCCCACAGATTGACTGCGGCGGCTGAGCGGGTGGTCGCCAGCTCTGCCGCCATTTCCGGTACGGCAGGGTCGTTCAAGCTGCAGATCACTTGATTATCGTTACGGAGACGCTTGCGGATAATCCCGGCGCCGACCATTTCCGCGTCAACAAATATGGGACGGGCCGCCTCAAGCGCCGCACGCCCGGCCTCAACCGCGCCCTCACTGACGCGAACATCGGCGGTGATATCCGTCATGCCGCAGGCATGGATCAAACGGACAACAACACTTGCCGCCAACTCGGCAAACCCATCGAGCTTGGCCTCCTCGCGCACGGTCGCAAAGGAGCGGCGATAGATTTTTTCCGGATCTTTGATGTAATCGAATAGGGGGCCTGACATGACGGCCTCAGTCTTTTTCCGGCCCGTGGGTGTGCGAGTGCCCATGTGAATGCCCGTGGTGCACACCGTGATCGTGGGCACCATGCCCGTCAGTGCCGATCCCCATGACGTGATGATGGTGGCCAACCTGGGCCGCGCCCTGATCGCCCTCGTACCCGATAATCTGCTCGCGGTATTTGCACAACTGGCAATTCATGTTGTTGGTGCCGTTCAGGGCTTCGTCAACACGATCAGCGAAACAGTCGAGAAGCTGTTCATGGTCGTTCAGATAACTGGCGTTAATAACCTCAACATCAGGATGGGCGGCCGCCGCATCATCGGCCCACGAATAGATTCGCCGCACCAGAATGCCGGTAAACAGAAAATACGGGAAAACAATGATACGTTTATATCCCAGCCGCAGGGCGTGGCGCATGCCTTCATCGACCAACGGATAAGCGACGCCGGAATAGCTGACTTCCGCCCAGCCAAAGCCCATGCCTTCCCAGAGCATGCGCGCGACCTTGTTGACATTGGAGTTGGCATCCGAATCGTTGGTCCCGCGCCCAACCACCATCAGCAGAGTATCCTTTCGCGAGATATTATTATCGGACTTCTTCTCCGCCTCTTCGATGCGATCCCTTGCCGCCGCCAGCAACTTCGAATCAATGGCCAGCTCGCGGGCGAAAACCAGATCCAGGTCTGGGTTCTCGGCAGCGTAATTGTTGATTTCGGACGGCAGGTCATTTTTCACGTGGCCTGCGGCAAAAAGCATTCCCGGCACGCAGATAATTTTTGTCGCGCCGCGCTCTTTCAGCTTGTCGAGGCCTTCGCGCAGAATCGGCGTGGCGAATTCAAGGAACCCGCTTTCCACATCAAAACCGGGAAGGCGTTTCCTTAAGTGAACGGCGAGGGTATTGAATTCTTCTACAGCCGCATCGTCACGGCTGCCGTGCCCGCAAATCATTACGGCGGTCTTGTCTGTCATTGCGCCTGGTCCTTGCCTCTAAGCGTTTAAAACCGGTGATCATGTGACCCTTCCGGTGCTGTCGGGACCGGTCATCGCCTCCTGTCCCTCAAGCCCGCGCACCATAGGGCACCTGCCAGGCGAAACAAAGACAGAAAATACGGCAATCTGATTTACAAATACCACCAATTGAGATCAGGTGCGGAGATGACCGAATCCAGCGAATATTTTCTCAAGCCGGGAGAACGCCGCAACATCCTGGCGGCGCTGTTTTCAAGCGCCTTCATCATCGGCGTGGCGTTCGGCGGGCTGGCTCCATTGCTGGCGCTCGTCCTGGAATCCCGGGAGGTTTCGACCCTGCTCATCGGATTGAACTCGGCGATGTCTCCTATCGGGGTCATATCGGCAACCACGCTCACTCCGTTGTTGATCAAACGCCTGGGTGCCGTCAATACCCTGCTGCTTGGCACCGGCATTATTCTATGTACGATTTTGCTGTTTCCGATGTTTGATCAGTTGCCGGTTTGGTTTGTCCTGAGATTTGCCACCGGTATCGGGCTGGCGATGCCCTGGGTGGTTTCAGAAACCTGGTTAAACATGGCGACCCCCAACTCATCGCGCGGCAGGGTTATAGCAATATACACCATGGTGCTGGCGATGGGATTTGCCACCGGGCCGGTTATAGTCGCCTGGGTGGGCTCAGGGGGGATTGCACCTTACTTCATATATGCGGCTTTTGTCGGCCTGTCCGCGGTTCCGATTCTGTGGATTCGTCATATGGCTCCGAAAATGAATGTGCCTCCTCACACTAAGCTGAGCGGGCTTGCGGCCGCGGCGCCGACCATCTTTGGCGCCGCCATGCTGTCTGGCTTAACCGATGCCGCGACCTTCAGTTTTCTGCCGCTGTACGGCCTGCGGGTCGGTTTTGAGGAAAGTTATGCGGTAACTCTGTTGAGCCTGTTTCTGGCTGGAAACCTGTTGTTGCAATACCCCATCGGCTGGTTGGCCGATCACGTCAGTCGTCGCGGCGTGTTACTATTTTGTGGTGCGACCTGTGCGCTCGGTCCGGCACTGGTGCCGTTCATATACGAACAGCCCTACGCCCTTGCCTTCGTTCTGTTCATGTGGGGCGGTGGTTCGTGGGCGGTTTACGGGGTCGCCCTGACCATGCTCGGCGACCGCTTCCCTGGCGGGCAGTTGACGGCGGCCAATGCCGCCTTCATCATGGCCTTTGAGACGGCCAATATCATCGGCCCTCCCGCCTCCGGGTATGCCATAAACCTGTGGGCTCCGCACGGGCTGATGTTCCTGCTTGCCGCCATTGGAAGCCTGTTCTTTGTCCTGACGGCGGGAAGGGGTGTCTTTCGTCGGCTGAACAAAAGATGATTATTGGCGAATAGGGGGAGGCGGTTCGTGGGTTCAGTTAACTATGACGATCTGATTGCGTTCATTCTGGTTGGTTTTGCCCTGACGGGAAGTCCGGGCCCGGCAACCTTGAGTCTGGCGGCAACAGGGGCGGCCTACGGGTTCAGAGCCGGTCGCAACTATTTGCTGGGCCTGATATGCGGAGTGATGATTGTGGTCGTGGGTGTCGCTGCAGGGGTGTTTGCAGCAGTTATTTCCATTCCGAATGCCGCCGAAGCGCTGACCGTGTTTGCAACCGTCTACATCGGCTATCTTGCCTTTAAGATTGCGACCGCACCCCCCATTGGAAAACCGGTTTCAGTATCAGACGGGCCGGGATTTATGGCAGGCCTGATTCTGAACATTTCCAACCCAAAAGCTTACGCCGCCTTTGCAGCCCTGTTCTCGGGCTTCCAGATCATTCCGCAGGCGCCAACCCGATCTGTTTTTGTTCAAGTCCTGGTTAGTTTTGTAATTCTTTGCATCGTCAACCCGACGTGGCTTTATGCTGGCAGCGCCTTGCGTCACGTGCTTCGCAATGAAAAAATCAGCCGACGCGTCAATCAGGGGTTCGCTATCGTGCTCGTCGCATCCGTTTTGCTCACGGTGTTTCTGTAGTCCAGATGATCAGTTATTCTTGGCTCCCTGATTGATCCAGCTGCGGAACAAATCCTTATCGCAGCTGGTCAGTTTTTTCTTGCCATGCGGCATTCGTAACCCGGATTTGGCGCGGCCATCGATTAGGACGATAAGATTACTCATAAAGGCGTCCCCGGGAATGACCATGGACCCGAACTTTGTTCCTTTCATAAGGCCCTGATAGGTTCTGAGGTCGAGGCCGCTCTTTTCAAAACCCTTGCCGCCGGGTTGATGGCATTCAAGGCAACGGGTTTGGATAATCGGGAAAATATCCTGTTTGAAGCTGATCGGCTCCGCCGACCACGCAGGCATAGAAAGAAGTATGGCAACAAACGCCGTGATAAATATTGCCCGTTTGTGAAGACATGCCCGATGAAAAAAGTTCATGTGCTTACCTCCCATTCCGTCGGGTTGATGTGAAGGCCGTGCACGTAACATGAGTGTGCGCGCAGAAACGAAGACACCACTCCGCACGACTTAGCATTTTCACATAGCCCTGACACACGAGCATTAATCTAAATCAATTTGACCCTGTATATTTTTGACTGTCGCAATCGGCTTAGTTTGCCGCCCGCCCTGTTCGTTTCGGCGGCAACACCGTCGCTTTGCGCTCATACACCTCCGCCTCCTCTTCACGGCCAAGGGCGCGGAGCAGAGAGGCGTAGTTTTTTAAACCCGTAACTAACGAAGGATGACCCGGGTCAAACTGCCCTTCCTTGATTTCCATGGCCCGCTTGAGCAGCGGCTCGGCGGCCTCCAGATTTCCCTGTTTCTTGTAGAGCAGGGCGAGATTGTTCAGATCCGTGGCGACACCGGGATGATCAATTCCAAGGGTGTGTTCATCAATGGCGAGCGAACGCTGGTAAAGTGGTTCAGCCGCATCGTAATTGCCGCGCGAATAATGCAAAAGCGCTAGATTGTTGAGCGCCGTCGCCACGTCCGGGTGGTTCTTGCCGAGCCTGCGTTCCAGAATTTGCAACGCCCGTTCGAACGCCGCAATGGCTGTTTCATTATCACCGGCCTGATAGGAAGCCGTGCCGTATTTGTTGAGGTATTCACCATGCAACTCTTCCTGAAAATCAGGAAGGGCCTCAACCGCTTCACGGTAAAATTCGGCGGCATCCTGATACGCCATACGGGCCATCTGCAGGTCACCGGCGATGATTTTTGAAATCGCTGCCGCCATCAGGTGCTTTTGCGCAGCGTTATGTTTTTCGACACCATCGGCATTTTCACGCTTACCGATTTCAGATAACAACCCCAGAGCATGATCAAAGTCGCCCTGATCAAGCGAGTCCCTGATCTCCTCAACCGCATCATCCAGGGATTTATCCCCCGGCATCAGATCCCGCAGATTCTGGCGCATTTCCCTGTAGCGTTCGGCAAAGGCGCGAACCTGGGAATCAAACTCCTTGGCCTGGACACCTTTCTGTTCAAGAAACTCCTGATACTTGATGTAAACTGGACTTTCCGGCGCAGGCAGGGCGCGGCGTGTCAGCTTGGGCTCTGCGGGCTGCACGGGTGGAGCGGGTTCGGTCCGCCGGTTCAGACGCACCCCAATCACCACACCGATGACAATGGCGAACGCCGCGACAAGCGCGATAACAACCCACCCCGGTAGCGCCTCCATCAGGCGCGAGAAGGCATCCACCACCTGGGCAAAGGCGTCCATGACGTCGCCCCCGGCGTCCATCCCGCCGTCGCCGTCGCCCTTCAGTACCGGCGACGGCACGGTTTCTGGCATTGCCCCGGATTCCGGCACACCATCAACAATCGTATCCGGCTGACCCTCTGGACTGGAGATCGTCTCTTTATCGAAGCCCGATTCGATATTGATCTCGCCATCAGATTCGGCCTGAACACCGCCACCAATTTCAGGTTCACTTGCCATAATCTCAATTGGTACCCAAAAAACTCCCACAAATACAGGACACTCTAACTTTTTAAGCGTTTCCAAACCTTTAATTTTTACCGCCAAATTGCGTTGACGCTGATGAAATCGGAGTGCAAATTCGGCACATGTTTACTTTCGGCATGGCAGGTGTTGATCAGGAATTCGACCCCCTGATTCTTTTGATCCTGGCAATCATCTTTGATACCTATCTGGGTGACATGAACTTTCTGTTCCGGTTTGTTAAACACCCGGTCATTGTCATCGGCAGCGCCATCTCCTTTTTCGACGACAAGCTCAACCGCGAAAAGCGTAGCGAAACCGAACGCGCCATCCGCGGCCTGATTGCGGTTGTTGTGATGGTCACAGCAACCGGGGCCATTGGCGCCGCCATTGCCTGGCTCAGTATCCATCACCCCATGGGCTGGGTCATCGAATTGTTTCTGATCACCATCCTGCTGGCCGGGCGCAGTCTGTATGATCATGTGAAAGAGGTGGCGCGGGCATTGATGATCGGGCTGGAACCGGGCCGCGACGCCGTGTCGCAAATTGTCGGGCGGGACACCTCGCAACTCGACCGGTACGGCGTGGCTCGTGGTGCGATCGAATCGCTGGCCGAGAACCTGTGTGATGGTGTGATCGCGCCAATCTTCTGGTATCTGCTGTTCGGTTTTCCGGGCCTGCTGATCTACAAGACGGTCAACACCATGGATTCCATGATTGGCTACAGAAACGCCAAATACCGGGCCTTCGGCATGACGGCGGCGCGCCTTGACGATGCTCTCAACTTCATCCCCGCGCGCCTGACCGGGCTGTTCCTTGTGCTCGCCGCCCTGTTTACCCCGACCGCCAACGCGGCCAAGGCCTTTCGCGCGATGATGCGGGATTCCGGCAAACACAAGTCCATGAATGCCGGATGGCCGGAAGCCGCCATGGCCGGGGCTCTCAATATCGCGCTGGCCGGTCCGCGCCGTTACGCCAACACCGTTGTCGATGACCCCTGGATGGGCGACGGCACAGCCAAGCTCAAGATCAAGGATATCGAACGCGCCCTCTATATGTACACCGTCGCCAGCCTGATCAACGTCGCCTGGATCGGCGCGATCGCCGTCATCCGGTTTGACATGAACTAAAAAAATTCTTCAGGGCATCGATATCCAGATACGATTCCAGGGCCTCCGCCACCTCATCCAGCGCCGCATCAACGCCGATCTCATAGGCCGAGGTGGAAACCCGGTCAGCACGCAGCTGACCCAGGAACTCGCGACGAAAGATATCCGCAGCAAACAGGCCATGCACGTAGGCGCCCCTGACGCGGCCATCTTTTGAGCATGCGCCATCCGGACGTGTGCCACCAAGCATCAGCCACGGCGTCTGCGTATCGGGACCGGAGGTGACGCCGATGTGCATCTCGTAGCCCGCAATGGCGTGCCCGCTTTGGGCTTCCGTGCCCACGACCTCGAACAGGGATTTGTCACCGGCGATGACGGTGGTGAGGTCGAGAAGTCCCAGGCCATCGGCACCGCCCGGTGGCCCCTCAATCCCATCCGGGTCCTCGACACGTCGGCCCAGCATCTGGTACCCGCCACAGATACCGATGACCACGCCGCCCCGGCGATGGTGCGACAGGATGTCGATGTCCCAGCCCTGTACGCGCAAATCTTTCAGGTCCGACAGCGTCGCCTTGGAGCCGGGGATCAGGACCACATCGGCATCGGCGGGGATGATTTCTCCGGGGTTGACGATGATCACCGAAACATCCGGTTCCGCCGCCAGCGGGTCGAGGTCATCGAAATTGGCGATCCGCGACAGGCGGGGGACGGCGATTTTGATCGCGCCGTTATCTGGCTCGGATGGTGCCCGTTGATCAAGCGCCATGGCGTCTTCCTGAGGCAAGCGCCGCGCCGCCTCCAGATGTCCGACCACACCAAAACAGGGCCAGCCGGTTTTGGCTTCGATGATGCGCAATCCCTCATCAAACAATGACGGGTCGCCGCGAAACTTGTTGATGATGTAACCCCTGACCCGGCGGCGTTCGTCATCGCTCAAAACCGCGTGGGTGCCGACAAGGCTGGCGATCACCCCGCCGCGGTCGATATCGGCGATCAGGATGACCGGCACGTCGGCGGCTTCGGCGAATCCCATGTTGGCGATGTCGCCGTCGCGGAGATTAACTTCGGCCGGGCTGCCCGCGCCTTCGACCAGAACCAGATCGGCGCCGGCGCCGGCAATCGAAAAACTTTCCAGAACACGGGCCAGCAGCTTCGGTTTCAGCTGGTGATAGTCCCGCGCTTTCGCTGTCCCTTCGACCTTGCCCTGGACAACGACCTGAGCGCCGATATCGGTTTGCGGTTTCAGCAGCACCGGGTTCATGTGGACGCTGAGCGGAACTCCGGCGGCGCGCGCCTGCAACGCCTGGGCGCGACCGATTTCACCACCATCGCCGGTGACGGCGGCGTTGTTAGACATGTTCTGGGGCTTGAACGGTCTAACGACGAAACCACGATTTTTGAAAACCCGGCATAGTCCGGCAACCAGCAAAGACTTGCCCACGTCCGATCCGGTGCCCTGGAACATGAGCGCGGGCGGGTGTTTACTTGCGGGCAAGAACCTGCCTCAGGGGATCGGCTTCCGGGTTTGTAAAGCCCCCGGCCAGAATGGTTTCAGGTGTCGCCCCCTTGCCGTAGAAGGCTTCATTCAGATCCCGACGGGTCGCCAGAACCGCGCCTTCCAGTGAGGCGCCCAGATAAGCGCCGATGTTGGAGCTGGCGAAGGCGACAATATCAGCCCCGAGATTTGTCGTGACCGAGGCTTCCAAGCCGACCCCGACCCCGCCAACCGACGCCCCCGTATCCGCTCCCAGTTTGCCCTGGTGTTTGAGGATCGACCGCAACGCGCCTTCATTGCGGATGATCAGAACGATTGCCGTATCCTGAACCCCGATCTGCAAACCAAAACTTGCCGCCCCCAGGGTGTTAAATACGGGCTGTCCCCAGGAGCCGTCGGCGTTGTGGCGAATCAGCACCCCGTTGCCCGCTTCACCCCCGGCGAAAAATCCCGCCTTGATCACGGTCGGCAAGATGACAACCGCATGGGCGGCATCGAGCAGGCCGGAAAAACCTTTCAGCTCTTTGTGCTGGCGAAACCGTTCGACAGTCTGCGCCGCCGTGACGATCAGATTCTTTGTCGTCAGCCCCGGTGGCTCCTGCCATACAGTGCAGGCGCTGACGACGAACAGGCAGACGAGACAGGCGAGGGTACGGATTTGTCGCATCAGAATTCGATCCCTATCTGGGCTTTGACACCGGAGCGGAACGGGTGTTTGACCATGGTCATTTCCGTTACCAGATCGGCGATTTCAATCAGTTCCTCCTTGGCGTTGCGCCCGGTGACAACGACATGAAGGTCTTCGGGTTTGTTTTTCAAAAACTCGACCACGGCCTCGATATCCAGATTGCCGTAGCGCAATGGAATGTTCAGCTCGTCCAGGATGATCATCTTGAAGGACGGATCGGTCATCATTTCCCTGGACATCTCCCAGGCGTTTTCGGCGGCCGCGATATCGCGCTGGCGGTCCTGGGTTTCCCAGCTGAACCCCTGGCCCATGGCCTTGATGGTGACCAGATCGGGGAAGTGTTCCAGCACCTGACGTTCGCCGGTTTCCCACACGCCTTTGACAAACTGCACGATGCCGACCTTCATGCCGTTGCCGATGGCCCTGACGGCGAGGCCCATGGCGGCCGTCGATTTGCCCTTGCCCTTGCCCGTATGGACAATCAGCAGCCCCTTTTCGATGGTCTTGGTGGCGAGAATTTTATCGCGCGCCGCCTTTTTCTTGGCCATTTTTTCGGCATGGCGCTTATCCAGCGCCTCGTCACTGCCGGGTTCGGGTTGTATGTCGTCATCGCTCATGTGGTGTTTCCCGCATTTGTAAGGAGTGCATCTTATCCGGTACCATCCCCGGCATGGGTATCGCAAGTATCGTATCAGGCTTTTTGACCAAACGGCAGACAATCGTCCGCAGGCTGAGGATCGGGTTGGCGCGGCTGCAGAAATCGTCGCAACCCCACTTTTCCCCATAAAACCCCATATTTTTTGACGGCACGATCAGCACACGTAACAAAATCCCATTTGCTTTCTTAGAACCCCATATTCTGGCCGCAAAAAACCACAATCCAGCCGCACTAAAAACAAACACTGCCCGCAGCCCACTCCACCGCATGACAGAAAATATTCAAAATGGCAATCATGCACGTCCCGCAAGGAACCCACCGTTCGGGGACCACGACCCGCCCTACAGGCGAGTGGTGATATAAGGCAGACTTACACTAGGAATGTGGTCTTATTATGGCGGGGGTTGGAATTTTGCAGTTGCGTGGAGCCGATCTTTTCTTCCTCCCCCTAGAGGAAAGAGCGACCCCGCCTCTTGTCTCCCCCGGGCTTGACCCGGGGGCCCATGGATTACCGGGTCAAGCCCGGGGGAGACAAGATTAAATAGATGTAAGCCTGATCCGGTCATCCGCACGCCCGTGGCATGTTCGCTCCGAAGAAGCTACATTAGCCTATGCCCGCCGGATGGATTTACATCATGACGAACAAGCCAAACGGCACCCTGTATGTTGGCGTAACAAGCGATATCGCGAAACGCGTTTGGCAGCATCGTGAGGGGATCGCCGACGAGTTTACAAAAAAGCACGGCCTCAAACGTCTTGTCTACGCCGAGCCCCACGAGGACATCCGCATGGCCCTTCAACGTGAGAAAAACCTGAAGCATTGGTCACGCGACTGGAAGGTTCAGCTGATTCTGGATGCGAACCCAAATTGGGATGATCTTTATGATCAGCTAATGTGAAGATGTGGTGGCCGGATCAGGCCCGATAATGACGTAATTTAGCGGGTTCAACGTATTTTTTTTGTACTTCACCTCCTGTCAACACTGCATCTAACAATGATTCCGTGCGCCTATAGCAGCATCTTTGAATTGTATTGCGATGGGCAGTTTGTAACACTGGCGACCCTTGCCACGGAAAAACGGATGCCGCCATGAATGCCGCACTCACGTGTCCCAAGTGTGGGTACGGTTTTGACCTGAAGGATGCGCGTAAGCGCTGGTTTTGGTCAAAAATCTTCATGGCTCATCTCAATAAGAGCCGATGCCCGGAATGCGCGTCTTTTTTGATCGGGAAAAATTTCCGAATCTTGTCTCCTGCGGCGCTGATCTTTTCCCTGCTGCTGGTTTTCTATTTTTTCATCCGCGAAACCACCACCTTCCCGTCCTGGATGGGGTGGCTGATGTTTGTTGTCGTTTTTGTGGTCATCAGTCCGATTATGATCTGGTGGCGATGCAGGTACCTGCACCTTTCCGTTTTGCCCGAACCGGATATTGATCCCCTGGACGCCGACGACAAGACTTAACTTGTTTCGTATTTTCTCGGGCTGGATTCCCTTTTTCTTCCTCCCCTTTGACGGAGGAGATGAAAAAGAAGGAAGTCTCCTGGTTGGAGGAAACTACCCCGCCAACGCCTCAAGTAGCGGTCGCGTATCGTTCCTTCGGGTTTTCCAGAGACCCCGGTCTTCGGCTTCTTTCAGGCGTTCGGCCATTTCTTTCAGGGCGGCCGGGTTGTGCTGTTCGAGAAATTCGCGAACCTCGTCATCGTTGAGGTAGGCGTCGAACACGGCGTCGAAGTGATGATCCCTGACGCAGTGGGCCGTGGCGGCGAAGGCGAACAGGTAATCGACGGTGGCGGCCATTTCGAACGCCCCCTTGTAGCCGTGGCGCATGACGCCGGCGATCCATTTTGGGTTGACCACACGGGCCCGGACAACGCGGGCGATTTCGTCCTCGAGCGTTCGTATGCGCGGCGTTTCCGGGCGTGAGTGATCATTGTGATAGACGATGGGCTGATCACCGGACAGATTGCGCACCGCCGCCGTCATGCCGCCCTCGAATTGATAATAGTCGTCTGAATCGAGCAAGTCGTGTTCGCGGTTATCCTGATTGTGAACGACCGCTTCGACCCGTTTCAGACGATTTTCAAACAATGCGTGTTCGGCCTGTCCCTCGGTTCCGGCGCCATACGCATACCCGCCCCAGGCGACGTAGGCCTTGGCAAGATCGGCATCGGTCTGCCAGCCGCGCTCATCAATCAGGGCTTGCAGGCCCGCCCCATAAGCCCCCGGTTTGGAGCCGAACACCCGATAGCCCGAGCGCCGCCGGGCTTCGTCTTCCGGCACGCCGTCATCAATAAGAGCTGCGACCTCGGCCGCGATGCAGGCGCGCACCGGGTTCTGGTCTTCGGGCTCATCAACATCGGCGACGGCGCGGACGGCGGAATCAAACAGGTCGATCAGGGCCGGAAAGGCGTCGCGGAAAAAGCCCGAAATTCTCAGCGTCACATCGACCCGTGGGCGGCCCAGCACGGAGGCGGGCAACATCTCGAACCCGGTGACCCGGCGCGACGCCGCATCCCATGTGGGTTTGACCCCCATCAACGCCAACGCCTGGGCGATGTCATCGCCGCCGGTGCGCATGTTGGACGTGCCCCAGGCGCTCAAGGCCATGGTTTTAGGCCAGGCCCCGTGATCCTGCATGTAACGTTCGATCATGAGCGTCGCCGATTTCCAGCCGAGCGTCCACGCCGCCGGGGTCGGCACGGTTCGGGTATCAACGGAATAGAAGTTTTTGCCGGTCGGCAGAACATCGGGGCGACCCCGGGTCGGCGCGCCCGAGGTGCCGGGTTCGACAAACCGTCCGTCCAGCCCGGTCAGCAGCCCGGCGATTTCGCTATCCCCGCAGCTTTCGACGGCGGGGCGCAGGGTCGTGTCCAGCTCATCCAAAACGGCAACCGTCCGGGACCAGCCGGAATCAACGGCGAGACGTCCACTGACCAGTTCACTGGCGAGCAGTTCGAGACGCTCAACCGTGTCCCCGTTGCTGCGCCACGGATCATCGCTTAACCCGGCCAGAACGTCGGAGCGGGACCCGGCCCACAGCTCGCCGAGATCACAGTTCAGCGGATCAAACTCAAACCCGAGATCAATGGCGAGGGCGCGGTGCAATGAGGCATCGGCGCCGTCGCTCTGTCCGCGTGGCACCCGGACAAGCGCGACCAGAAGATCATCGAGCAGGCGGTCCGTCGGAGCGGCGCCAAAGATATGCAGGCCGTCCCTGATCTGCATTTCCTTGAGCTCACAGAGATAGCTGTCCAACTTGGCCAGGGCCTGATCCTCGTCGTCGTCGCCCTCAATGCCGCAGTCCGTATCGAGGCCCGTCGCCTGACAGAGAGTGAGGATATCTTTTTTCAGGACTTTCAGGCGGCGCGGGTCAACGCCGCTGGCTTCGTAATATTCATCAACCAGTTGTTCGAGATCGCGCAATGGCCCGTAACTTTCGGCCCGGGTCAAGGGCGGGGTCAGGTGATCGATGATGACGGCGGCGGCGCGGCGTTTGGCCTGTGTGCCTTCGCCCGGATCATTAACGATAAACGGGTAGAGATGCGGCACCGGACCAAGAGCTGCTTCCGGGTAACAGTCTTCCGACAACGCCAACGCCTTGCCCGGCAGCCACTCCAGATTGCCATGCTTGCCCATATGCACGATGGCGTGGACGCCGACGTCACGGCGCAGCCAGGCATAAAAGACAAAATAGCTGTGGGGCGGGACGAGGGCCGGGTCATGATAGGTTTCGGTTGGGTTGACATTGTATCCGCGCGCCGGTTGCAGGCCGATGATGACATTGCCCAGGCGGTAGGCCGGAATGGCGAAACGCCCGCAGTCGACCTCACCCGGCAGAAAAAATGGATCGGCCTCCGGCGCACCCCAGCGTTCCTGCACACCCTGCTGTACGGCGTCGGGAAGTCCGGCAAAAAATTGCTGATAATCGGCCATGGAAAAGGTCTCGACGATCTGGCGACTGGCGAGGGTTTTAAAGTCATTGGTCGGGCCTGCCTGTAGCCGGGTGATCAGCTGGTCGCCGTCTTCGGGGATATCTTCGACCCGGTATCCGGCGTCGGCCATGGCGTTCAGCACATTGATGGTCCCCGCAGGCGTATCGAGGCCGACACCGTTGCCGAGGCGGCCGTCCTGATTGGGGTAGTTGGCCAGCACCAGCGCGACCTTGCGCTCGGCCGTCGGGGTCCGCCGTAATTTTGCCCAGGCGGCGGCCAGTTCGGCGACAAATGCGACCCGGTCCGGCACCGGCTCATATTGAACAATGTCGGATTGGGTCAGTTCGTCGCGTCGCGCCAGTCCCTTGAAGGAGACGGCGCGACTGAACACCCGCCCGTCGACTTCCGGCAGGGCCACGTTCATGGCGATATCGCGCGGCGCCAGACCACGGGTGCCGTCCCGCCAACCCGTCAGATTGCCCCCCGAAAACACCGCCTGCAGGATAACCGGCGGGTCCTGTTCGCGCCCGGCTTCGAACACCGTCGGGGTGCGGGCCACACCCGGCGCCGACACGGCAAAACCGGTTGCGTTAACGATCACGTCGGGGGGGGCATCGGCAAACAGGGTTTCCAGAATGGCCGCGGCAACCGGGTCTTTCAGGCTTTGGGTGAACACCGGCAGCGGATTGAGACCGGACTGTCGCAGACTGTCGATCAGTGCGTCGACGGCACCGGTGTTGGCGGCCTGAACGAGGGCCCTGTAAAACACCAGCGCCACCACGGGAGCACCATCGATCCATTTGGTTTTCAAGTCGTTCAGGTCAGGCAGAGTCAGGCCCGGCCAGTGCAACCCGGCGCGCACCAGCGGACGGGGCTCCTGCCAACCGTGATCCAATGGGGCCTGTTCAAAACCGATCAGATGAGCGGCGTAACGTAACATCTGTTCGGCGTTTTCCGGGCCACCGTGAACGCCGTACTGCCACAACCGGTGCAACGCATCGGGGGACAGCGAAGACAGTTCGGCCAGTTCGGCATCAGGTTGATCATCGCCCGGCAACAGGGCCAGCGGTATATTTCCGGCCCGGCACGCCGCCGCCACCTCATCGACACCATAAGTCCAATACCCACGCCCGCCTAAGACCCGGACGATCACCAGCCGGGCGCTGGCGACCACACCATCCACATAAAGATCAACGGACATGTTGTGGCCGAGGTGCATCAGGTTGGCGAGCCGCAGACTGGGGACATCCGGGTTTTCGGTGTTCAGCCGCCCCTGCGCCAGAGACAGCGAGGCGAGTTCGGTGTCGGCTGCCGAAATATAAACGATGTCACCCGGCGACTGACCAAGGTCTATCGCTTCGGAGCCGTCCGAAACGCCGCCGGGCGTGACCGCCAGTAGGTGCATGTCAGGCCGCGGGCTCCAGAACGGCGCGGATGGCGGCTTCGTCCATGCCCTTCTCGCCAATAATCACCAGGGCCGAACGGCGTTCTTCATCGGCGGCCCAGGGGCGGTCATAATAGCGCTGGATACGCGGGCCGACGCCCTGAATGACGTGGCGCATGTCTTTGCCGGGGATGTGGGCGAAACCCTTGATGCGCAGGATATCGTGATCCTGCGTCGCCTGTTTGATGCGCCCTTCCAGTTCTTCCGGGTCATGGATATCGCCAAGGCCAACGACAAACGTATCGAAATCGTCATGATCATGGTCGTCTTCACCATCGTGATGGGAGCGACGATTTTCGATGACATCCTCGACGGCGGCCCCGATGCCCAGCAGGATCGCCGGATCGATCTGCCCGTGACGGGTGTGAAGGATCTTGGCCCCCGCCGCCATATCACCGGCAATCCCCGACTCAACAGATTGAAGGGCTGTCCCGTCGAGAAGATCGCTTTTGTTGAGCAGCACCAGATCGGCCGACAGCAGCTGGTCTTCGAACACCTCTTCCAACGGCGAGTCATGATCCAGCGCCTCATCGCCTTCGCGCGCCGCCTGCACGGCATCCGGGTCGTCGGCGAAACGTCCACCATGCACGGCATGAGCGTCAACAACGGCGACAACCCCGTCAACCGTCACGCGGGATTTGACCTCCGGCCAGTTGAAGGCCTTGACCAGTGGTTTGGGCAAGGCCAGCCCAGATGTTTCGATTACGATATGTTCAGGCGGCAACTCCCGATTCAGTAAAGTTTCCATGGTTGGCAAAAAATCATCGGCGACGGTGCAACAGATGCAGCCGTTGGCCAGTTCGACCACGCTGTCCTCATCACAGTCTTCGATGCCACACCCGGTCAGCATTTCCCTGTCCACGCCAAGATCACCAAATTCATTTATGATGAGAGCGATACGTTTTCCGTTGGCGTTCTCGAGCAGATGGCGGATCAGGGTGGTTTTGCCGGCCCCCAGAAAACCGGTGATGACGGTCGCAGGTATTTTCATTTGGTTTCGTCCTTCATGATCAGCGGCAATCCAGCCGCCATAAACACAACGCGGTCGCAGGCTGCCGCCACGACCTGATTCATCCGTCCGGCGTCATCCCTGAACGCTCTGGCCAGGGCATTTTCCGGGACAATGCCGAGGCCAACTTCGTTAGAAACCAGTACGACCGGCCCTTTTGATTTCTCCAGGGCCGCGACCAGTTCTGCCGTCACGGCGTCGATATCACGCTTGGCAAACATCAGATTGGACAGCCACAGCGTCAGGCAATCAACCAGAATGAGACGATCCGCCGTCGACTGGCTGGTGATTATATTGGCGATGTCGAGGGGTTCTTCAATGGTTTTCCAGGTGTCGCCACGGCGGTGCTGATGTTTGGCGATACGCGCCGCCATTTCCGCATCATCGCCAAGCCGTTCCGCTGTCGCCAGATAGAGGCCCGCGCCACGGGCTTCGACCAGTTGTTCCGCGTACCGGCTTTTGCCCGAACGGGCACCGCCGAGGATCAGGGTAGTCTGCCTCAATGATGTCATTTCGCTGGCCTGTTGATGCAAATCACCCGCCAGGCTTCACCCTTGCCCCGCAACAATCCGCCTTCGACATGTTCCAAACAGGTCATTGACAGGTTGTCGGTGGCGAATGACATCCCGGCTTCCGGTGTCAGTCCAAGTGCATGGGAGATGGCGGCGCGGATGGTGCCGCCGTGGGCGACGGCGACGATGGTTTCGCCCGTCCGCTCAGCCGTGACGCGATCGATCACCGCCGCCGTGCGCTTGATCTGATCCTCAAAACTCTCGCCATTGGGCGGACGGTTGCGCGCCGGACCCTGCCAGAAGGCATTATAAATTTCGGGGTCAAGCTGCTCCATTTCACTCCATCGGCGGCCCTGCCAGTCGCCGAAATTCTGCTCGCCCAGATGTGCTTCGATGACGGGTTCGGGGAAGTCCAGACCGGCCTCGCGGATTGCCCTGGCCGTATGGTGGGTGCGCGACAGGTGACTGGTTATCCAGTAAGCATCGGCGGGCAGGATGGCGGCGAGGTTTTGATATGATTCACCATCCGAAGTATCGCAGGGAACGTCGTCCGCCCCATACAGGATGCCCTGCATATCGGGGACCGGTGCATGACGGACCCACCACCAGACTGTTGTTCGTGCACTCATAGGGCGAAAGCTCCTGCAACCATCAATACGGCGACCTCGGCAAGCTGCTGGGTGGCGCCCAGAACATCACCGGTATAGCCACCGATCTGGCGCCGGGCAACAATCGCCATAACGCCCGCAGCGACAAGTGCCGCGGCGCCGCCAGCAAGCGCCACGGCGACACCGACAAAAGGCGCCGCCAGCACGGGGCCGACGACCAGCGCAAGCACCATCGTGGGCATCCCGCCCCGGCCCGCGCTGGCGGCCAGCCCGTCGGTACGGGCCAGCGGCACAAAAACCATGACGACCGGCAACACCGACCTGGACAGGACGCCAGCCCCGATCAGGGCCGCCACCGCCAAGCCCGGTCCCGGCAGGCCGGAAAGAATCGACGCCCGGACCGCAACGCTGAAAATCAGGGCGAGCACGCCATAGGTGCCGATGCGGCTGTCGCGCATGATACGCATTTTGCTTGCGCGGTCATGGCCGCCACCAAATCCGTCAGCCACATCGGCGAGACCGTCTTCGTGCAGGCCTCCGGTGGTCAGAGCCCCGACGACCAAGCCTATAAAGGCGCAGGCCAGCGGGTGGAGATCAAGTTCGGCGGCAAGCATCAGTGCGGCACCCGCCAGGGTGCCGACCAGCAGGCCGATCAGCGGGTAAACCCGCCCGGCATCGGCCAGTTCACCTGGCCCCACGTCACCTTTCGGGCGGAACGGCAGGCGGGTCAGGAACCGACCGGCGACAGCCACATTGCGGACCCATCCGGCGATCATCCCGGACCCCGATTCTGGACCGATTCCAGGGTTGCTCATATTTTTACCCTTATTTGAAAATTCCACGTGCGTGGGGGTTGATTTGGTTATAGGTGAGGACATCGCCAAATGAAACATTGGATAAACACATGAACATTTCATCCCTCAATGACGTCCGCAAATTGCTGCAAAACTTCGCCGGTCCGGACGAACAGGCTGGCGACGCCGCCAGGGCACGCGAACCGCAACTGACCAAACCGGCGGGCTCGCTCGGTCGGCTGGAACATCTGTCGGAGTGGCTGTCCCAATGGCAGGGTGCACATCCACCACGGATGGCGACACCACGCGCCCGGGTCTTCGCCGGGAATCATGGCGTCGTCGCCAAAGGCGTATCCGCATTCCCCGCCGAAGTCACCCAGCAGATGGTCTATAATTTCGAGGCTGGCGGGGCGGCGATCAATCAGTTGTGCAACACGTTTGGCACCGAACTGAAAGTCGAAGCGCTGGATCTGGAAAACCCCACCGCCGATTTCACGGAAGGCCCGGCCATGAGTGAAGAGGAATGTGTTGCGGCCATGGTCATCGGCATGAACGCCGTTCCCGAGGATACGGACGTGATGTGCCTGGGCGAGATGGGGATCGGCAACACCACATCGGCCGCCGCCATTTGCCACGCTCTATATGGCGAATCTGCGGAATTCTGGACCGGCGCCGGGACCGGGGTTACGGGCGATGCAATGGCGACAAAAATCTCGGTGGTCGGCGCGGGAGTGACCTGCCACAAACCCAAGATCGGCGATGGTCTTGATGCGCTGATGTATGTTGGCGGGCGGGAACTGGCCGCCATCGCCGGGGCGGTGATCGCGGCACGTCAAAAACGCGTACCGGTCCTGCTTGATGGCTATATCTCGACGGCCGCGGCAGCGACGCTGGAAGCAACTTCAAAAGGCGCGCTGGATCACTGTCTGGTATCGCATACATCCCTGGAACCCGGGCACCAGCGCCTGCTCAAGGCGATCACCCAACGACCGTTGCTGGAAATGAACATGCGCCTGGGCGAAGCATCGGGAGCAGCCCTGGCCGTGGGCCTCCTGAAGGCCGCCGTTGCCTGCCACACCGGCATGGCGACCTTCGCCGAAGCCGGTGTCAGCGACAAGGAGTCAGATTAAGGCGCCGCCGAGCGGAAGCCGTTGTCAGTTATCACCTTCGGCGGGGTCTTTCAGCTCACCGGTACGAAAGTACTGGCTCGCGGACTGGTACCAGGCAATGGCTTCCCGGATCAGTTGGTCGTCACTTGAAGGTGGCGCGCCCCCGGGTTTGGCGGCGAGTCCGTCAACCACCTGGGGGGCCTTATTGACATCAAGCACGACCAGGCGACCGTCCTTCATGTATCCCAGTTTTTGATAGGTGCTGATAAAGGCCCGCTCCCTTCCGGCTTCCAGGTTGAACATATCATAACCGAAAAAGCGGCTGCGATAACTCTGTCCCAGCCATCCCAGCAGGGTCGGGGCAACATCAATCTGGCTCATCAGGCGCTCCATGGTTCCCGGCTTGATGAGTTTCGGCGCGTACCAGATCATGGGGATGTGATAGCGCCACACCGGCAGATCAACCTTGCCCGCCGCCTTGGCGGTGTGGTCGGCAATGAATATAAACACGGTATTGTCGAACCATGGTTTCCCGGCACTGCGCTTGATGAAGTCGCCAATTGCCCAATCGGTGTATTTGACGGCACCTTCACGATGTTTTTGCGGCATATCAACCCGGTTTTCCGGAAACGTATAGGGGCGATGATTTGAGGTCGTCATGATGTGGGCGAAAAAACGGTTTCCCTTCTCATATTCGCGGTCCAGATTTGCCATCGCCAGTGTGAACAGATCCTCGTCCGCGATTCCCCAAATATTCTCGCCATGAACCTTCAGGCCTTCCGCCTCGACGTCGGTGCGATCGACAACGGCATATCCGTTGGCGGCAAAATACGCGTTCATGTTGTCGAAAAGACCGTATCCTCCATAAATCCAGTAAGGTTTCCAGCCCTTGCTCTTCAGCTCCTCGCCAAGATTTTCAAGACCCTCGTTTCCCGGACGGCGGACGATACTTTGACCGGGGGTCGGTGGCGTTCCGACGGTCAGGGCCTCCAGTCCGCGAACGGTTCTGGTCCCGGTCGCATATAAGTTGGTGAACACGAGCCCGCCGTCGGCCAGGCGGTCCAGTTCCGGCGTCAACCCCTGCTTGTTGCCGTAGCGGCCAAGGAAATCAGCCGACAGGCTCTCGACCGAAACGAGGACGATGTTGACTTTTTTTTCGGCGGAATGGGCAGTGATTTTACGCTCAATTCCAGTCGGCGCGGTAAACTTTGAATTAGACTGACGCACAAGCGGCCTGATTTCCGAATCAAGATCGGCGGCTTTGTGCGTCGGGTAATACTTTTCATAATCCAGCTGGTTGTTGCGGTAGGCGTGGAACAGCGCATAGATCCCGTTTCCGGACAGTTGCTGGACATAGGCGTTGGCCTTGGTATCAGCCATATCCGGGTTAACCGCGCCGATACCTATTGCGATGGCGACAACAATCCCGCCAACACGGCCCCAGCGGCGACCCCAGGTCGAGCGGATGCCGCCCCCGCCACGCGGCCAACTGAACCATGCGACCGCCAAACAAACGCCGATAATCATCGCCATCCACAGGTTCATTGGATAGCTTTCGCGAATATTTCCGATCACTTCATGCGTGTAGACAAGATAATCCACCGCAATGAAATCGAAACGGCTTCCGAATTCCGCCCAGAATGCAAATTCGGCGGCGGCAACCACAACAAACAGGGTCAGAAACAGGGTTCCCCAGATCAGGCTCCAATAATTTTCGAGCCTCTTCAGCAGATGGCTTTTGGAAAAGCCGGGCATGACCGCGTCATACACCGCCCACGGCAGAAGAAACCAGGGCAGGACCGCCAGATCAAAGATCAATCCGATCCCCAGAATTTCAGCCCACTCAAGCGGGCGATACCCGCCGCCGCTGAACACGGCCAGACCGACCCGTGTTGATATGGAAATCAGAAGAAACCCGATTGCGATCCAGATCAATCGCTTGGTGCCGTGGCTCATAAACGCCCCTTGTGGTTATTCAAACGGCCCGGATTGCGGTCCGCCTATGGTAATGACGAAACTGAAGGTCGAAGAGGACAACCGCAACTACCCCGGCGTTGCCCTGATGGTTATCTGGTTGCTTCTTTCAGGGTATATAGGCGCAAACATCGCCGCAACCAACTCTCGAGGATGATATTTCAAAAATTCATTGAAAAGAACGCGATGCTCTTCTTTAACGTGAGGCTCAATCAAACTGAACTTGCTTTGCGACCCATAGACATCAACGATCCGAAAACCATTGTCTTCGCATATCCGGCAGAATTCTTCCGGCGATAGAGTGAAGGCAAAATTTTCATATTTTTCCCTGCTTTTATAATATCTGTAGTTGGAGACGGTTGACATATACAGCCAGCCATCGTCCCGAATAGTTCTCCTGAACTCGGAAATCAACCTTTTTGCCTGGGCTATCGGCAGGTATTTGATCATTTCAAAATTTACGATTGCGTCAAAATGAGAATCCTTAAAGGGCAGTCCATTTTTGATGTCGTGATGGACGAAAACGGCCGGCGAAAAAGTTCCGCTGGCGCCGGATTCGATATGATGCGTTGCCGTTACCGCCTTCTTCAGGACGCTCTCCCTTACATCGACGCCCCAATAGTAAATACGTTTCGACTCGTTCGGTGACGCGTTTCCTTCGATGAAACGCCGGAGATATCCGCTCGCGCATCCGACATCCAGGATGTGCGTATCCGTTTTGGGTTGATCGAAGATTCGCTCAATCAGCTTGAGGTTTTTGAACAGGTAATGCCAGGCGCGGCGGCGCGACACATACTCGTCTCCCTTATGGTATTTGCGAAAACTGCCAAAACTCAGGTCTCTGAAATAATGGTCCCACGAGATTGTATGGAGCGAGTCGGGCGGTTCGTGCTCATGGGCGCTGGATCGCGCCAGAACACGGTTATCCTGCTCCAAAACAGTCTCCATCTGCTGATTGAAGGCGTCAAAAAGCTTTTCTCTGTCGGTATTTTCCATCGGGGAATTCAACTTCACCTGTCTTAGCGTGCTGATGTGACGCATTGACATAATTGTCCAGCCGGTCGAATCGGGAGTCGACGAACCGTCAAAAGCCTGCACAGAGGATGAGCGGGGCCACCCGGCAGCTGCACCGGCCGGGTTCCGCCACAACCGAACATCTGGGTCGGGCCGACGGAACCGTGACCTAAAACAGCGAGCGCCGTTCAGGTCCGGTCAATTTTCCCGGGCCGCCCTCCATGCGCTGACCACCAGAATAACCGCACAGCCAACAAACAGCAGAGGCGCATCCCAGCTGACATCGATCGGCAATTTTGGCAGCTCAATGGCTCCAAAGGCAATCCAGACCAGAATTGCGATCGTAAACTGGACGTCATCGACGAATAGTGAAAACAGCTCTTTGACGGCGGCGCTTAACCAGCTCATACCATTTCCTCCGAAACCGTGGGACGTTTGGCGATTTGTACGGCCAACAATGCGGCCACCAAAAACCCGCCGATTAATCCAATAATGGCCAGATCAGCCCCCGGCCAGGGCATGCCTACGCCCTCGCCAATCCAAAAAACACCGAATCCCGAGAGCAGCACGCCAACCGTAAATTTTAGCGTGTTTTCCGGCACCCGCGCCAGCGGACGGTGAACGACCAGGCCGACAATGATAACAAGAAGCAGCGCCGCACTGGCGCCGACAGCCGCCGGAACAAGGGTATCGCCCGCCGAACCAACGGCGATAACAATGAAAATGACTTCCAGACCCTCAAGGACCACCGCCTTGAAGCTGGTGATCAGGGCGATCGGGTCCCATTTCCCGATCGGCGCGCCGCTCCCCTGCAGGGACTTGGTCTCTTTGTCGAAAATCGCCGCCTCATCGTGCATGGCGATGATGCCGGCGGAACGAAGCACGGCTTTACGCAGCCATCGCATGCCAAACAGCAAAAGCAGGATGCCGACGACCAGTTGCAGCCAGGTGATCGGCACGCTGGACAGCAACGGCCCGAAGACGGCGACAAGCGCCACAAGCAACAGCGCCCCGGCCCCGGCGCCCATCAGGGCCGGACGCCAGCCGCGCACGGTACCGACGGCGAGAACAATGGTCAGCGCCTCGACAAATTCAACCATCGAGGCAAGGAAGGCGGCGAGCGCTACTGTGAGGGACGGGGTTGTAATGTCCCAGGGGATCATATCCATAATCACTACCTCATTTCTCCTGATGTAGTATAATTCAGAAATTAGTTGTTTTTACTACATTATTGATTAAACTTGTAGCATTTACTACATTTCGAGTCAATGAGGATTTTGATGCGATGAGTCCACCGACTTTTGATGACAGGGTGAGCGCCTACCGGGAACGCTTTCGACCCGCCGAACTGCGCGTCGCCCACTTCCTGCTGGAGAACCGCGAAGAAACGCTTATCGGGTCGGCCTCATCTCTCGCTGAAAAAGCGGGAACCAGTGACGCCACCGTGATTCGCACGGTGAAGGCGCTCGGTTTTTCAGGCATGGAGGAGATGCGGCGCTCCCTGGCCGATGAGATGCGGACCAACCCGTCCCCTTCCAACAGGCTCGCCCGAACGCTGAACGAGGTCGGCGGCGACCTGATATCGGCACTTGATCTGACGCTTGATATTCACCAGAAATCCTTGGAGCGCTTGCGGCGCGATATAAACCCCGAAGAGTTTGAGGCCGCCGTACAATATATCGTCAAGGCCAAACGAACCCTCATATTCGGGATCGGGCCTTCGAGCGCCATGGCCAACTATTTCGCCATCCAGCTCGAGCGGTTTGGCGTTGAGGCAACCAGCCTGACCCAGACCGGGCTCCTGCTCGCCGACCGGCTGCTGCATCTGAAGGAAGGTGACCTTTTGCTGATCTTTGCCTATGGCAGGGTCTACCCGGAACTGATGACCATACTGGATCAGGCCCAAAAGCGGGGCCTTTCGACCATTTTGTTTTCCGACACTCTCGGTGCAAAACTGCGCGATCAGGTCAGCCTTGTCCTGTCGGTACAGCGCGGCCGCTCGGACATGCTCAGCATGCATACGACAACCCTGGGGCTCATTGAGGCGTTACTGGTTGGCGTGGCGAAGACGCAGCCGGACAAGACCATGGACAGCCTTCAGTTACTGAATGAACTTCGCGCCAGCGTCGTCGGCAAACGGATGGACCTTCCCGCCTCCTGATCCGGGTCGGTGCCGATACGCGTGGAGAAAGGCGTTAGGTGTTTAGTCCCGGTCTTGCAGGCACGGCTCAATTACGCTCAATCCGGCGCTTGAGGCGCAGCAGTTCACGGCGGCGGCCGTCTTCCGCAATCAGGTTCTCGACATAACGCCCCTGATAGTGGGTGATGCCAACGGATCGCCCGAAATCCACCGCTTCCCGGTTATCGCAACGACACATCACGACGGTGCGTGTATCAAGCTGCCTGACCAGACGCGACAGGGATTCGTGAACCGCATCGCCACCGTCAACCAGGTCCGGATGCCAGACCAGCTTGCACATATCAACGCCAAGGCGGTCCAGGTTGATCATCTGAATCGCTTCCAGCGACAGGCCGTCGAGGAGCACCCGATACCCTTTTTCCTGGAGGAACTCCCGGGCGAAAAGATAAGAAGCCAGGTTGATGAACAGGTCTTCCTTTTGCAGCTCGATAATCATCGAGCCGCGGCGCGAGGCTGAAATATTATCGTCAAAGGTCTGAAATTCCTTGGACAGAATTGTTGCGATATTGACGTTGAAGCTGATTTCACCAGAGATCGAAATGCTGTCTGTCTTGGTCAACATCGACAACATGCGCCTATCCAGGGTTTCGGTCAGATGCTGAAACAGCCAGCGGTTGGCGGTAACATTGACACCGGGTAATATGGTTTCGCGCAAATCCTTGATCGAGATGAACAGCTCGCTGAATTCCTGGGTCGGGATCATTTTCGAATCGACACTGCAGATGAACTGGCGGCGCACCAGGTTGGAAAGGTCTGCCCGGACCAGGGCCGCCTCCAGACGGGCCAGAACATCCGGGTTCATGGGCTCGCCCTGTTCTTGCTTGGCCTTCAGGGCGGCGCGGGCGTCCATGCGCGCACGGACAACGGATTGGCGTTTCTGCTCCGCCTGAGCCAGATTTTGCACCAGCCCCAGAATCGTATCAAAGTCCGCGTCGGCGTCGTACCAGGTGGCAAAAGATGGCCTGTTTTCCCCCTCGTCCGTAACCAGCGGATCATCGCTGAACAGAAAGCGGATTTTCTGAACGATGGTTTCCGTCTCCGGCAGAAATTCCTTTTTGAAAACAAAAATAATATCTGAGTTCTTGAGTGTAAAAATCTGACCATGGAGTTCCGAGACCAGGGGGTCAAAATTACCGGCCGCCGTGCGGATATGCTGATCGCGACGGTTAAACGGCCTGAGGCCCGAGAGGTGGATATGCACCACCTTGCGGTCTTGTTTATGGCTTTCCAGGCGGTGGATATAGTCGAGCAGCAGGTTTTCCTGGCTCGGCAGATTACGCTGGTTTTCAACCGCTAGCGCCATGATTCCCAACCCCGGCTCACGCCTTGTTCCACACCTTGATTCTTATCCCGGTACTTCATTCTACAGCCTCTTTCCGCTGCCAATAACTTCGGCCAGCCGGTCAATAAAAAACCCTTGAAAGCGACTGATGCCGAGCGCCAAGCCCCATTTTACGGCCTTCTCCGTGTCAACGCGCGCCAAAATGACGCTGTTTTTCCCAACGCTGGCGATGACATTCCGGATTTCGGACTCCCGGTCATCAGAGCCGTCGTCCTGCAGCGCGCTGCTCCAGCTGATTTTCAGGAAATCGGACCGCAATATGGTCGGGTCGAAAAACTGCAGGGACTGGGGGTCAAGGCCGTCAATGAGGACACGATAGCCCCGTTCCTGTAGCGAATCGCGGGCATAGCCGAAACTTTTCGGATCGGCGAAAACATCGATCACCTGCATTTCAATAACCACCCGCTCGCTATTTTCTCCGACAACGCGGTGAAACCGCTGGAAATCACGAGACAGCACGGTGCTGATGTTCAGGTTGATACTGATCGGCTCAAACGGATCTTCAAATTCGCGTTCCGACAAAACACCCAGCAACCGCCGGTCCAGGCTTTCGGTCAGATACTGAAACAGCCACGGGTTGGCAAAAAAATCCGTGTCGGGGGCGATCCGTTCGCGAATTTTCCCCATCGAGATAAAGTGTTCCCGAAACACCACTTCGCCATCGCCGCCGGAACGCACAAGCAGGCAGGTCTGCTGCTGAATCAGATCGGCGATGCGCATGCTCATCAGTTTTTTGTTAAGCTCGGACAGATTGGAAGGCGCCAGGGGCTCTCCCTTGGCCTGCTGGCGCGCGCTGGCGCGCGCCGCCTCTTCCGCCGCCCGCTCCGCCTCAAGCGACAGACCGGCGGAGATCGAAAAGAAGGTTGCAAAATCTTCGGTGCTGGACAGGTCGTACCATGTGATAAAGTTGTCTTCGAACCCGGAATCGTCAATCTCCGCCAGCGGGTCTTCACTGAAAAGCGCCCGCGCCCGATCAACAACCTGATCCACATCATCGACGGCGATGTTGCGGCAAACCAGCACCAGATCGAGATTGGTCAGCGAGAACAGGGTCGCGTCATTGCTTTCCAGCAGGGGATCAAACGTGCGCACGGCGATCTGAATGAAATGAGGCTGTTTATTGTTGGCGCGAAGGCCGGACAGGTGAATATGAACGGCGAAATAACCCGCGGGATTGCTCTCGATACGCTTCAGGCGATCAAGCAGCAGGGACTCTTCGGAATTAGAAAACCCCGCTGTCGTGCTGGTGCTGGTACTGCCCCATTCAGCCATATTTTCAGACCGCCCCGCTGTCTGGACTTACATAGATACCCGAGTGTCGCATGAAGGATAGTCGACAACCTTTAAAAACAGATTACCTTGATCCACCTTATAATACAGACAGAAACGATGACAGGTGCGAAAACATCTGATTTCCAGGGAGCATTGGTGATTTCGACAAACCGGCCAATGATTGACGGAAAGGCCGCCGGGGTGGCGTCAAACACCGTTGTCTACGCCATCGGCGATATTCACGGACGGGTGGATCTGCTGCGCGAACTTTACCGGCGGATTGAACAGGACGCAGAAAAACGGGACGTGGAAAAACGCGTCATCGTTCACCTCGGCGATTACATCGACCGGGGGCCAAACGCCAAGGAGGTGATCGGCTGTTTTTGCACCCCGCCCCTGAACGGCTTTGAACGCCACTGGCTGCTTGGCAACCACGAATACGACATGTTGCAGTTTTTGGCCGGCGACCCGGCGGCCAACAGGTGGCTATTGAACGGCGGACGAGAGACATTGCAGAGTTACGGCATCACATTCGGCACCGAACGCTGCGGTGACCGGGAACTGGACCGCCTGCGCACGGCGCTGAGGGAAAATCTACCCGCTGAACATCAGCGGTTTCTGAACAATCTGGGGCTGGTTTACGAAAACGGAGACTTTCTCTTTGTTCATGCGGGCCTGCGTCCCGGGGTCGCGATTGAGGCGCAGTCAACGTTCGACCTGCTGTGGATTCGCGGTCCCTTCCTTAACACCACTCAGGAATTCGGCAGGATCATTGTCCACGGGCATTCGCCCTTTCGCACGCCGCAGGTCCGCCACAACCGGATCGGCATCGACACCGGGGCCTACCACACCGGACATTTGACCGCGCTTGTTCTCCGGGGCTCCGAACTCAGCTTCCTGCAGACCTGATTGTCCCGAAACAGCTTTGTCAGATCGCCCGCCGGGTGATAGGCTCTCGATTCGTTACACTGACAAGATTCCGAAGGCTCATATGCAGACACGAAAACGTATCCTGGTGACCGGCGGAGCCGGGTTTCTGGGCTCTCACCTGTGCGAACGGCTGATCAATGACGGTCATGATGTTCTGTGCCTCGACAACTATTTTACCGGCACGCGCGACAACATCCTGCACCTGCTTGATCACCCGCATTTCGAGCTGATGCGCCACGACATCACCTTCCCGCTCTATCTGGAGGTTGATGAAATCTACAACCTCGCCTGCCCGGCGTCACCGGTGCATTACCAGTTCGATCCGGTGCAGACGACCAAGACCACCGTGCACGGGGCAATCAACATGCTGGGGCTGGCCAAACGCACCAAGGCGAAAATTTTTCAGGCCTCGACCAGCGAAGTTTACGGCGACCCGGAAATTCATCCGCAACCGGAATCCTATCGCGGCAATGTCAATCCCATCGGGCCGCGTTCGTGTTATGACGAAGGCAAGCGCTGTGCGGAAACGCTGTTTTTCGATTACAAGCGCCAGCACAATCTGAACATTCGGGTCGCCCGGATCTTCAACACCTACGGCCCCAGAATGCATCCCAACGATGGCCGGGTGGTGTCAAACTTTATTGTCCAGGCCCTGAACAACGATCCCATCACCATCTATGGCGACGGTCTGCAAACCCGGTCATTCTGCTACGTGGACGACTTGATCGAAGGATTTATCCGACTGATGGCGGCCCCGGATGAAGTGACGGGGCCGATGAATCTCGGCAACCCCGGTGAGTTCACCATTCGCCAACTGGCCGACTCCGTGATCCGCCTGACCGGTTCTTCATCCGAACTGATCGACAGGCCGCTGCCAGAAGACGACCCCATGCAACGCCAGCCGGACATCACCCTGGCGCGCCACGCCTTGTCGTGGGAGCCGTCCATTCAGCTGGAAGAGGGCCTCACCAAAACGATCGCTTATTTCAGGGATGTGCTGGCCGCATAAACCGCCTTCGCCCAGCCCCTAAATCCGCGTTCCTGAACGCCGAGGCGTTTCTCAATCCAGCGGTCTACCGGAATACAGAAACCGGTCTTGGGCCGGTTGACGATCCCGTCCGGCAACGTCGTTATGGGCGTCAGCGCCATATCGCGCTTGCTCAGTCCGCCCGGTTTCAATATGGCGGGCAGCAGGGTTTTCAACAGCACCGGGTCAACCAGCGGGACGCGGATTTCCAGGGAATTGGCCATCCCGGCCCAGTCGGAATCGCGCAAGAGCTGGTTGCGCATGTAAAAAGCCGTTTCCAGCGCGGCGACCTTGCGTTTTGGTTCGCTTATTGCCCCGCACGCCTGCTCCAGCCGGGACATCGGCGCCAGATCAATAAGCCCCTGGCGGGCCATGTCAACATCCATGACCCCGGGCAGTTCCCACGGCATATACAGGCCACGGCGCAACAGGTACGAGCCGCCATACGTGCCGCCATATTCGAACACCCCCGGTGCTTTCGGTGAAATGGAATTTCCGACAAAAGGTGTGCTGAGTTTCCGAAACAGCTTGCCGGCGGCTGCCGACCCGGGGATTGAACCGACCCGCCTGACAAGGTCGGGAACTTGGCTGAAGGTGTCGTATCCGCCGAAAAGTTCATCGCCGCCAAGACCGGAAAGCGCGACCTTCAGCCCGGCCCGGCGGGTGGCGCGGGCGACAAAATAGGTATTCACCCCGTCCAGGGTGGGCTGGTCCATGGCCTCCAGGATGTCATCGTAGGCGTCGTCGAAGTCGGCGGCGGAGATGCGTTCGGTATGCTGGTCCGTGCCGTAGGTCGTCGCCACCGCTTCGGCCAGTCGGACCTCGTCTCTGGCGTCTCCGTCAAACTCATCAAATCCCAGCGTTACGGATTTAAGACCCTCGCCCTGACATTCCGCCGCCAGCGCCATAATGGATGTGGAATCCAGTCCGGCGGAAAGAAATACGCCAACCGGAACATCGGCGACAAAATGATGGCGGACGCTATCGAGAAGCGCCGCACGCAGATCAACATCGCCATTCGCCGGCGATTCCGCCAGCACGGCGCTGGTATCAAAAAACCGCTCCGTGCGGCGGTTGCCGTTTTGCCCGATCTCCATCCAGTGCCCGGCGGGAAGGGCCGCGATTCCGGTAAACAGAGTGTGTGGGTCGGGAACACTGCCAAACAGGAAAAAACCGGCGTGTCCGGCGGCATGGGGCGATGTGTCGACCCGCCCCCCCGCCAGCAGGGCCTTAACCTGAGAAGCGACGCGAACCGTGTGGCCATCGTCGGCGTAATAAAGTGGTTTGATGCCATAGGGATCGCGGGCCAGAAACAGGCATTTGCGTACACTGTCCCAGATGACAATCGCGTACATACCGCGCAGTTTCGGCAACATGTCGGCACCGTCGCGCTCGTACAGCCGCAGGATCACTTCCGTATCGGACTGGGTGGTGAAGGCCACGCCAGACTGTTCGAGACCCCGGCGCAGATCGCGGAAATTATAAATCTCGCCATTATAGGTAATGTGGTAGCGCGGCGCCGAGCCGTCCGCACCGATTATGGTCATCGGCTGGGCGGCGGCATCACTGAGATCAATAATCGCCAGCCGCCGGTGCGCCAGTCCAACCCGGTGGTCATCCGATATCCAGCGGCCCTCGCCATCCGGGCCGCGTCTGAACATGGCGTCGTTTATGGATTTGAGTTCCGCCGCATCGACCGGCGGCGCATCATCTCCATAGGCATACAGGGCACATAATCCACACATCAGTGCTTCATACCGCGTCCGTCCCAATGAACAAAGTTTTTTCAATGGAATCAGGTCTTTGCATTTCCCTGAATTCTTTGCAAATGAGGAGGAAATGTGGGTAAAAGAGCGCATGAAGCAGGTTATTCAAAGCAGGCGTTCCGGGAAACTGGCGCTGAAAGACGTTCCCGAGCCACGGGTCAAGGGCGGTCACATCCTCGTCCGCACCCGAGCCTCCCTGATTTCGGCGGGGACCGAACGCATGGTTGTTGATTTCGCCAAAAAGAGTCTGGCGGGCAAAGCCAAGGCGCGACCGGATCTGGTCAAAAAGGTCATCGGCAAGGCCAAACGCGATGGTCTGAAATCGACATTCCAGACGGTCATGGCGCGCCTGGACGAACCATTGCCGCTGGGCTATTCGGCAACCGGCGATGTGGTCGCCGTTGGCACCGGACTGGAAGGCGTCTTCCGGGTCGGTGAACGGGTCGCCATCGCTGGCGCGGGCCTCGCCAACCATGCGGAACTGAACGTCGTGCCGCGCAATCTTGCCGCTTCGGTGCCAGAGGGTGTCGCCGATGAAGACGCCTGTTTCGGCACCCTTGGCGCCATTGCCCTTCATGCCGTGCGTAACCTGAACGCCGGGCTGGGCGACGTCGTCGCCGTCATTGGTTTAGGGCTGGTCGGACAACTGGCGACACAGTTTTTGACACTGGCCGGGGTCCGGGTGATTGGTCTCGATTACGACCCCAAGCGACTCGAACTGGCGACCAGCCTCGGCATGGAAGCGGCGCTAAACCCGGCAAAAGACGATGCCGTCCAGATGGTCAGCGGAGTGACTCACGGACGCGGCTGCGATGGTATACTGATCGCCGCCGCCACTTCATCCAGCGAACCGTTTCAGACGGCGGCGGATATCGCCCGCGACCGGGCCCGTGTTTCCATGGTCGGCCTTACCGGAACCGAATTCCCCTACGCCGATTTCATGAAAAAAGAACTCAACATCATCGTCTCGCGCTCCTATGGACCCGGGCGGTATGACCCGGACTTCGAAGGACGAAACGTGAAGTACCCGGAAGGCTGGGTACGCTGGACGGAAACCGAGAACCTTGCCGAATGCCTACGCCTGATGTCGCCTGCCCTGGCAAACCGGCTCAACGTCACGCCGCTGATCTCGCATCGCCTGCCGCTGGAAACAGCGGAAGACGCCTACGCCATGATCACCGGCGGCACCGAACCCCACATGGGTGTGGTCCTGACCTATGGAGACACACCTTCACCCTCCGCACCTGCCCTGATCAAATCCGCGACCAAACCATCCTCGGGCTGTATCCTCGGCGTCATCGGCGCCGGGAATTTTGCCAAATCCGTATTGCTGCCGGAGTTCCGGAAAATCGACGGGGTCACCCTGCACACCCTGGCGACCCAGCGCGGCGCGACGGCGGACCATGGCAAAGAGACCTTCGGGTTTTTGCATGGCACGGCCGATTCCGATGAGGTTTTCAACACCCCCGAGATTAACGCCGTGCTGATCGCCACCCGTCATGACAGTCATGCCGAGTTGACGGCGCGAGCACTCGAATGTGGCAAGTCTGTGCTCGTCGAAAAACCGCTGGCGCTGGACCGCAAAAGTCTGAACCGGGTGATTGAGGCCGCCAACAGCCGCGACGACTGTTTTTTTCAGGTCGGCTTCAACCGCCGTTTCGCGCCGATGGCGGAGCGGGTGAAGGCTGACCTTGCCGATATCGGCACCCCTAAAGTCATGACGCTACGCATCAACGCCGGGGCCATCGACGGTAATCACTGGGTCCATGCCGCAGACGAAGGCGGAGGACGCATTCTGGGCGAGGTCTGCCATTTTATCGATCTCGCGCGTTTTTTTGCCGGATCGCCGATAACCTCCGTTCAGGCCGAGGCCGCCCGAACCGGCAACGCCGCAGCCGACGACGTCGCCATCTCGCTCGGTTTCGCCGACGGCTCACTCGCCAGCATTTTGTATACGGCGCTTGGCGACAGCGGTGCCGACAAGGAACGGTTCGAAATTTTCTCCGGCGGACGCAACGCCGTGATCGAGGATTTCCGCCAACTCCGGATGTCCGGCTCCGGCAAGCCGGTTTCAGAAAAGACCGCCCAGGACAAGGGCTTTAAAAAAGCCCTTCGGGCATTCAGCCATTCCGTCATCTCCGGCAGCCCCGCCCCGATCGCCGAGGTCGAACTGATCGACTCAAGTCTGGCGACCATCGCTGTGCTGGAAAGCCTGCGGAGCGGGAACAGAATCAACCTTTAGGGCAGCTGTAAAGCAGACATACAAATGGATTTAAAAACACTGTACGCATCAGAATTTGAAGAACACACCGCTGTCATGACGGCGACTCGTGACCAGCTTTTTGAGCCGTTTTCCAGACTCGTCAAACATGCCGTGACCTGCATCGGGTCGGGCGGCAAGATTCTATTTTTCGGCAACGGCGGCAGTGCCGCCGACTGTCAGCATCTGGCGACGGAACTGACCATTCGCTTCAAGAAGGACCGCGCGCCGATCGCCGCGATCGCCCTGACCACCGACACCTCGGCGCTGACGGCCTGCGGCAATGACCTCGGCTTCGATGAAATTTTTTCACGCCAGATCGAGGCCCTGGCCAAACCCCGGGACCTCTGCATCGGTATTTCAACGTCGGGCAATTCCGAAAACGTCATCAGAGGCCTGATGCAGGCGAAAAAATCCGCCGCCATTCCAGCCGCCCTCGGCGGCAAGGGCGGCGGACAGATGGGCGTGATCGCCGACCCCTATCTGGTGGTGCCCTCCGACACGACGGCGCGCATTCAGGAAATGCACATCATGATCGGGCATATGTTCTGCGACGCCCTGGAACGGGAACTGAAACTGGTATGAGCGACAACCCCTCCCTAGTGCCTCTGGTCGAGCACCTGGCAGATGCCCGCGTGCTGTGTATCGGCGATGTCATGCTGGACCGTTTTGTCACCGGAGAGGTCGAGCGTATTTCCCCGGAAGCCCCGATCCCGGTTTTGCGGATCGCCCGCGAAACCACCATGCTGGGCGGCGCCGGAAACGTGGTCCGCAACATCACCACGCTGGGCGGGCAGGTTCATTTCATTTCGGTGGTCGGCGACGACAACGCCGGAAAAAATATCACTGACATGATCAACGGGCATTCAGGTGCCCGCGCCGATCTGCTGCGCGACCCGGCCCGGGAAACCGCAATCAAAACACGCTTTCTGGCCGGTAACCAACAGATGCTGCGCACCGACCAGGAAACGGTTTCAGATGTTCCCGACGCGCTGGCCGATCAGATGCTGGACATCGCCGAGCGTCAACTTTCGTCGTGCAGGGCGATGATACTGTCCGATTACGGCAAGGGCGTGCTGACCAACAACATCCTGAGCCGCCTGATCGCGCTATGCACCAAGACCGGGGTACCGGTTGTCGTTGATCCGAAGGGAACGGATTATTCCTGCTATCGGGGGGCGACCCTGATCACGCCCAACCGCCGGGAACTGGAACAGGCGACCGGCCTGCCGACCGCCGATAATGATCAGGTCGTCCGGGCGGCGCGCCATCTCATTGAGACCACCGGGGTGAAAGCTGTGCTGGCGACCCGTAGCGCCGACGGCATGTCACTGGTGACAGCCGATCACGTTGACCATCTGCCGGCCGAGGCGCGGGAGGTTTTCGATGTATCCGGGGCGGGCGATACGGTGGCTGCGGCGATGTCGGCGGCATTGAGTGTTGGCGCCGACATGAAAGACGCCGCCGCGCTTGCCAATACGGCGGCCGGGATCGTGGTTGGCAAATTCGGCACGGCGACGGTGTACATGGCGGAACTGATCGGGTCGCTCCATCACCAGAGCGTCTCGGAAGCCGAAGCCAAGGTGCGTACGGATCGTGAAACCGCCGAGCGGGTCGCCGTGTGGCGGCGTCAAGGCCTGAAAGTCGGCTTTACCAACGGCTGCTTCGACCTGCTGCACCCCGGCCACCTGGCCCTGCTCAGTCAGGCCAAAGACGCCTGCGACCGACTGATCGTCGGCCTCAATACCGACGCTTCGGTCAAACGTCTGAAGGGGCCGAGCCGCCCGCTGCAATCGGAAACCGCGCGCGCCCAGGTGCTGGCGTCACTGGCGGGCGTCGATGCGGTGGTATTGTTCGATGACGAAACCCCATTGCGGCTGATCGAGATGCTGGTGCCCGACGTGCTGGTCAAGGGCGCCGATTATACGGAAGATTCCGTGGTCGGCGCCGACGTGGTCAAACGAAACGGCGGTCGCGTGGTGCTGGCCAAGCTCGCCGACGGCTTTTCCACCACGGCGACGGTCGGGCGGATGACCGGCGACAGGGGTTGAGGGAACAGGCGAGCGGGCTGATGAAAGTAATGACATACAATATTCTCTGCGGTGGCCTGCCCCACGTGAACGGGACGGATCGCCGGAAAGATATTCTGAGGCTTGCCGAGGAACATGCTCCGGATGTACTCGCCTTACAGGAAGCTAACGGATTTGACGAAGAGGGGGTTCTGGAAACCTATTCGAAAGCCCTGTCGTTACCGCATTACGCGCTGTCCCGGGGTGCGCTTTACGAGGGGCATGAGCGTTACCACGTGGTCATCTTTTCGCGCTACCCGATCAGCCACATTCATGAATTTGCGGAAGGTACGTTTCAATCCGCGGCGCTTTCCGTGAGACTTGAGTCGCCGTTGGGGCAATTTTCCCTATGTGCCGCGCACCTCCATGCATATTCGGAAACAGAGCGAATAGAAGAACTTGACTACATCCTCGCCTACCAGGACAAATTTGAAGACCAGTTGATACTGGGAGACCTCAACGCAATTAGCCGCAGCGACGGTTACGCTGCGGACGATTCTGAATTTGAGCTCAAGTATGAGGTAACGGACCAGTTAAACCAAAAGCTCGTCGATGTCTTTGCGAAAACCCCGGAAACCAAGGTTCCCACATTTCCAAGCAAAATCGCCTCGGACAATACCTGCAAATTACCGCGGCGCATTGACTACATGTTCGCATCGCAGTCACTCAGCGAGCGGGTGGCGTCGGCTCGTGTTGTAACTTCTGATCTCGCGCGCCGGTGTTCGGATCATTTTCCATTGATCGCCGGGTTTGAATAGAGCGCCGCCGTCACCGCCGATACGTTAGTTCAGCTCTTCACTGATCGCGTTCAGGATGCGATTCCACAAACCGCCCGAAGTGTCCGCCTCGGGTGCTTTATCCAGCGCCGGATTGATGCGCTGGTCCAGTTGGCTTGAACTGGTTTGACCGGTGGGCAGGGCGGCAATGGCCCTGTCGCCATGGGCCGCTTTCATCACGCGGGCCCAAATTTTGGCGGGCAGGCCACCGCCGGTCAGCCGTTTCATCGGGTCGGCGTTGTCATTGCCGATCCACACCCCGGCGATAAAGTCCGCCGTATAGCCAACGAACCAGGCGTCGCGGTAGTTTTGGCTGGTACCGGTCTTACCCGCCGCCGGGCGGTTGAGGCGGGCGTTTTTACCGGTGCCAGAACTGACCACCCTGGCCATCATGGCGTTCATGGGACCTACCAGACGGGCCGCAACCACCCGGCCCGGCCCGGCCCCCTGGCGTTTGTAAAGGGTCTTGCCATCCCCATCCCTGATTTCCTGAATGCCGAAGGGCCAGACGCCGAAGCCGCCGTTGGCGAAGGGGCCATAGGCGGCGGTCAGTTCCATCAGCGTCATCTCCGCCGTACCCAGCGCCAGCGAAAGTTCCGGTTTCAGGTCTTCATTAATCCCCAGCCGCCGCGCCGTTTTAGCAATCCGCCGAGGGCCGGCTTTTTCGGCAACCCTGACGGCGATGGTATTGACCGAACGCGCCAGCGCCTCGGCCAGCGTCATCGTGCCCGCATACTTGCCATCGAAATTTTTGGGCGACCAGCCATCAATGGTGATGGGGGCATCCGTCATGACCGAAGACGGTGTTAATCCGGCCTCAAGTCCGGCCAGATAGACGATCGGCTTGAAGGCCGATCCCGGTTGCCGCTTGGCCTGGGTCACCCGGTTGAACTGGCTGGCCGCATAATTGCGGCCGCCAACCATGGCGCGGACGGCGCCGCTTTTGCCAAGAACAAGAATGGCCCCGTTGGCGGCGCCGCGCTTTTGGCCTTCGCCCGCCAGCGCTTTTTCGAGATAAGCTTCGGCTTTCTTCTGCAGGTCGGCGTTCAGGGTGGTGATCACCGTCAGGTCGCGGTCTCCACCCGACACGTAACTCGGCACCTGTTCCAGAACCCAGTCGGCAAAGTACCGCCCGACCCGCTGACTTCGGGTAATCAGGGCCCGGCGTTTTCCTTTTTCCGCCGCCCTGGCCTGAGCCGGGCTCAAGTATCCGGCGGCGACCAGATTGCGCAGAACCTGAACCGTGCGGGCGTGGGCGCGTTTTTTGCTGGATAGCGGATTGTAGCGGCTGGGGGCCTTCAGCAGACCGGCCAGCAACGCCGCCTCATAGGTTGAGATTTGGCTTGCCGGGCGATTGAAATACTTCCGGGCGGCCGCATCGACACCGTACGTTCCGGCACCGAGATAAACCCGGTTGAGATAGATCGTCAGAATCTGTTCCTTGGAGAAACGATATTCCAGCCAGAACGCCAGCATCAGCTCCTGAACTTTGCGCTTGATTGATCGTTCCGGTGTCAAAAAGAGGTTTTTCGCCACCTGTTGTGTCAGGGTGCTGCCGCCCTGAACGATCCGGCGGGCGCGAAGATTGGCCCAGATGGCGCGGGCCAATCCAATTATATCGATTCCGTGATGACTGTAGAACCTGCGGTCTTCCGTCGCCAGCACGGCATTGGGAAGAATGGCGGGCAGATCATGAAGCTGAACCGGAACCCCGTACAAATCGCCCCGGGCGGCGAGGACCTGACCGTCCGCCGAGACCAGGGTAACGGTCGGGCGTCGGGTCGCTTCCAGCGCCGAATCAATATTTGGCAGGTCCACATAGAACCAGCCGGCAATGAAGGTCGCGGCGATGACCCCCCAGACAACCAGAGTCGCGCACCACTTGATCAGGCCGAGCAACAAGCGGCCAAGCGAAAAACCCGGTTTTTCCGGCACCTTGAATTTTTTTGACGGGGTCTGCCGTTTTGCCATCCGCCCTTTATTGCCAATCACGGTTAGGATCGGGTTAACAGAAGCTGTTATCCGCTGTTACGCAGGCCCGCCGAGATGCCGTTAATGGTCAGCTGAATGCCGCGCAGGACTTTCGGGTCCGTGGATTTTTGCCGGTGCAGTTTCAGCATTTCCACCTGGATGTGGTTAAGCGGATCAAGATAGGGGAACCGGTTGTGGATCGAGCGCTCAAGCAGCGGGTTGCCCTGCAACAATCTTTCGTTACCCGAAATCAAAAGCAGCGCATCGATGGAGGCGCGCCATTCATCGCGAATCCGGCCAAAGATCTCGCGCCGCAGGCGCTGGTCTTCGACCAGCTCGGCATAACGGGACGCAATGGCGATGGAGCTTTTGCCAAGTACCATGTCCATGTTGGAGAGCTGGGTACGGAAGAAGGGCCAGTCCCTGTACATCGCCTGAAGATGGATGACGCCCCGGTCCGGGTTGTCTTTCAGCCAGCTGTTGACGGCCGAGCCAAAACCATACCAGCCGGGCAACATCAGCCGGCACTGGGCCCAGCTGAAGACCCAGGGGATGGCGCGCAGATCCCTGATCCGGCCCATCTTTTTCCGTGAAGCGGGGCGCGAACCGATGTTCAGGGTCGAAATTTCACTGATCACCGTCGAGGCCCTGAAGTATTCTTCAAATCCCTCCGTTTCATAGATCAGGCCCCGATAGGCGGCGAACGCCTTGGCCGACAGGTCCTCCATGGTTTGCAGATATCGCAGATCTGGCGCCTTGTGTTCGGGTTGCAACAAGGTGGCCTCAAGCGTCGCCGCTGTCATGGCCTCGAGATTACGCCGCCCGAGATCAGGATTGGAATATTTACTGGAAATGATTTCGCCCTGCTCAGTCACCCGGATCTGGCCCTGAACCGCACCGGCGGGTTGAGCCAGGATGGCCTCATAACTGGGCCCGCCGCCACGACCCACCGTACCGCCGCGGCCATGGAACAGCCGCAGCCTGACACCGTGACGCCGGAACAGCTCGATCAGTCCGATCTCGGCCTTGTAGAGTTCCCATCCCGACGTCACAAACCCGCCATCCTTGTTGCTGTCGGAATAACCCAGCATGACTTCCTGAACACCGCCAAGGCTGTCAACAAGGGCGCGGTATCCGGGCACCAGAAGAAGCCGGTCCATAATATCGACGCAGTTTCTCAGATCTTCGATGGTTTCGAACAGCGGCACGATATTGATGGCGCTGATGCCGTCGGGCCTGACAATACCCACCTGCTTCAGCAGAACGGCCAGTTCCAGCAGGTCGGATACGTCCGTGGTATTGGAGACGATTGCAGTCGGGATCGCCCGCGGGCCAAAAACCCTCTGTGCGTCCGCCGCGGCGTCCAGGATGGCCAGTTCCGTCGCCGTCTCATCCGAATAGGTCCAGAACGGGCGCAACAGCGGACGCACGGTGCTCAGTTCGCGCGCCAGAAGATCGATGCGCTGGTCCTCCGTCATTCCGGCATATCCGCAATCCGGTTCGACAGCTTTGAACAGTTCGCCAACGGTGCGCTCGTGAACCGCCGAGTTCTGCCGCAGATCAAGGCTGGCCAGATGAAACCCGAAACAGTCGATGGCGCGGATGAGATGGCGAAGCCGCCCCTCCGTCAGGGCGCGGGAGTTATTGCGTGTCAGGGAGTCGTGAATGACGCCGAGGTCCCCCAGAAGCTCGGCGGGCGATGCGTACGGATCAGCCTCGCCAATCGGGTGGCGCGGCACTGCCGACGAACCAAATTTTTCAGACGTCGCCGCCAGCCTCGCATAGATACCGCTGATCGCCAGCCGATAGGGTTCGAATTTCCGGTGCGGGGATTTGTCCGGCGATTTTCGGGCCAGTGTTTCCAACGCGTCCGTAACGCTGATGACCCGGGACGACAGCGAAAGGTCACCGCCCAGCTCATGAAGCTCTTCGAGATAAAAGGCGAAGGCCCGCGAACACTGCATCTTTAACGTCTGACGCAGGACGGCGGCGGTGACGAATTCATTACCGTCCCGGTCTCCGCCGATCCAGCTGCCGATCTGAAGAAATGAATTAATGGACTCGCCCGCACCATCCGGATCGTGGATGTCCATGCGGTCCTCCAGCGCCGCATAAAATTTTGGCAGCTGGCGGAGGAAGGTGTAGTCGTAATAGGATAGGCCGTTCTCAACTTCGTCGCGAACGGTGAGTTTGGACTGACGCAGAAGATTGGTCTGCCACACCGTCAGAACCGAACGGCGCAGCCGTTCGTCGATAGCCGTCAGTTCCTCGGGCGTCCAGCGGCCCTGTTCACGCCGGTCCAGAAGCGCCGCGACCTCCATCTCATGACGCATCGTACTTTTGCGCCGCACCTCGGTCGGGTGCGCGGTCAGGACCGGACAGACCAGCGCGGTTTTAAAAAACTCCCGAATGGCCGCGCCGGAAATTCCCGCCTTGCGGGCGTGGTTCAAGGCCCTGAGGACGGTCCCCGATCGGGGCTGGTCACCGGCGATATCATGGGCGCGGACCCGGCGGATGTGGTGCTGGTCTTCGGCGATATTGGCCAAGTGCGAAAAGTAACTGAAGGCGCGAACAACCTGCACGGCCTGTTCCGGGTTAAGGCCATCGAGAACATTTTCCAGTTCGAGTTTTGCCGGCTCGTCGTCGTCACGATAAAAGCGAATCGAGGTCTGGCGGATATTTTCGACGATGTCGAAGGTCTGCTCACCCTCCTGGTTGCGCACGCAATCCCCCAGCAAGCGCCCCAGCAAGCGGATATCTTCGCGCAGCGGCAGGTCTTTGTCGTTATCATCGCCGCCCATCGGCGCGTCCAGGTTCGTCAGTTTATCACCCGTCATATTGATCCCCGGAAGAAAATTGGAAGAAGGTTAAATCACACTCATTGATACCATGGAAGTTTCCACAGGCTTTTTGACTATCGACCGCCGCCCGATCACCCGGCCCACGACCCGGACACGACCGGTGGGCGGTTCGAATCATCGTGAGCTGGCCCTTCACCCTAACATGTTTGCGCCCCTCAACCAGTACCCCGGCCCTTTTCGCGCCCGACCCTGGATCGACGAGGCCGGGACGAGACCAGTACCGCGGCGCTGGCTATCGGCTATTTCCGGGGAAAGGCCGCCCTTGGAAAATGCAGGACCCGGAGTATCGTTTCGTAAACCCTGACCACGTGGGGCAGCAGAACCACGGCAAGACGGGGTTTGGTCAGGCGGGTCACAAGTGCCCCGACAAGGGCCAGGAGCAGCGCGCCGAACATATCAAGCGGGAAGTGGATGCCAAGATAGACGCGGGCCCAGGCCGTCCCGATGGCCAGCGCACATATGAGTCCGCCCCAGGCCCGTATCCTCCCGGCGCTCAAAAAGCCGAGGCCGATGGTCAGCAGAAACGTCACGTGATCGCTCGGAAACGACGCTTCGGCGGCATGAAATAGAAGCTGGCGGCCCAGGCCAAGTTCCGCCGGACGCAGATGGGGCCACACGTCGGCAATCATGAACGCCCCGGCAAGGCTGCAGGCCAGGCCCAGCCCGGTAGACAGCAGGGCCTGCCGTTTCTCCGCAGACCCTCGGACCCAAAGAACCACAACAATAACAACCGCACCCCAGACGGGCCCTTCGGCAAGAATTCGCGCTCCCTCGACAACCCAGGGCCTGGCCCTGTCATCGGCGTTAATAAGGTTAAAAAGATCAACATTGAGGGTCTCGATCATCAACTCAGGTTCCATTCATTTAAGTCAGCCCCGGCCAAACAAACCGCGCCGCATTATCGACACAGGCGGCGAGGGTTTAAAGGTTTTGTGGGTTGGCTCATAAAGTGAGAATAAGATTCATGAATTTTAGTCATTCTCAAATTTTTTTAACACTAAAATTTGAGACAAGACTGACACTTAAAATGAAATTACTGGTCAAATTGACCGATAAAATGGGAATAAAAAAACAAGTTCGCTAAGTACCCGCCTAACGACGTTGGCTCAGGGCGGTGTCGACGTTCGCTTTTGACTCGATGCAGCAAGACAGGGATTTACTTATGGCCGAAGCGGACTCAAAAATGAGTTACCTCCAACTTCCAAAGCTGATGCCGGGAGGCGCACAACAAATCCGTCAAACGGTTTAATTGGAAATACCTCGGAACCGATGACGCCAAACATTGCGAAATTGCAAGGTTAGCGGGTTAGTACGATTTTGGCGGACGCAATCTCGCCAGCATGTAATTTCTGAAACGCCTGGCCGCCGTCTGCAAGGCTCCATTGCTGGGCCCAGTTCAAGTTCCCGAGAGCGCCTGAATGCAGAACTTCGACCGTGGTCCTGAAATCGACCATCGTATATGTGTATGTCCCGACAAACGTGATTTCCTGTAATGTCAATTTTCGGATATCCAGACCATCATCAGAATCCATGAGGCCGATATGGGTAATGACACCGCCGGGTCTGATGCTGTCAGAGGCCGTTTCACGGGTTTTGCGTCCACCGACCGCATCAATAACAAGATCAAACCCGTTCTGATCCGGTGAAGCCGATAACGGATCGAAGGTTTCGAACCCTTCTTCACGGGTTCCCGCGTGCCGACGCAACGGGTTGGTATCGGCAATCACAACGTCTGCACATCCACGACTGCGCAGGATAAGGGCCGCCGATAATCCGATGGCGCCGCCGCCCAATACCAGCGCACGGCATTCCGCGAGGGGGCGCCAGAGAATTCGATCCGCAACACCGACAGCGTGGAGCGCCGTGGCGACAGGTTCCGTCAGCGCCGCCTTGACCGGGTCCATTCCATCTGGAATTTCGACGATGTTACGTTCGGGGATTGCGACTTTTTCCGCAAACGCGCCCTGACGCGGCATCATGCTGATAATTTCTCGTTTGGCGCAAAGATTTGACCGACCGCCCAGGCAGTCATTGCACATCCCGCAGGTTACCAGCGGATTGAAAACGACACGCTTGCCTTTGAATTTTCCGGTTGTGGCCAGTCCGCTTGCCTCGTGCCCCAATATCAGAGGCGCTGGGCGCCGCACGTCATGCCCCAAATAGGCATGCATGTCTGAACCACAAATTCCGACGGCTTCGACAGCAACTTCCACATCCCCATCTGAGAGTTTCGGGTCTGGCATATCTTGCCATTTCAGTTCCTGAACCCCTGTATAAACCAGCGCCTTCATTTTGCCGTGAACCCCCCGTCAACAGACAAGACCTGACCCGTGATATAAGACGATGCGCGCGACGCCAGAAATATGGTTGCGCCATCAAGATCGTCCATCACACCGTTTCGTCCGATTGCGGTTTTGGCCGCATTTATTGCCCGCAATTTTGGGTTATCAAAAACAGTCTTGGTCAGTTCGGTTGGGAAAAATCCGGGTGCGATTGCATTGGTAACGATACCGTCACTTGACCATGCTTCCGCCATTGCGCGTGTCAGTTGGGCGATCCCCCCTTTGGAAGCGCCGTACGCCGCGCTGTTGGCGAAGGCGCGGTAGGATTGAAGAGAGGCTATGTTAATAATATTGCCGCCGCCCTTATCGCGCATACCGCCGACCAAAGCGCGCGCCAGGAAAAACGGGACGCTCATATTGATATGCTGTGTCTGTTCCCAGGTCTCCCATGATATTTCTTCAGCCGCTTCCCGGAGGTTAATTCCGGCAGCATTCACCAGAATGTCGGGCGCACCAAACGGAACCGCACACTCTGTGGCGACCCGCTCAACGTCCTCCCTCTTTTGCAGGTCAGCCGGCAGCGCCACGGCTTCGTAATCGAGCGATGTGATCTCGTCCGCAGTTCCGGACAACCGTCCCTGATCCCGCCCGACAATGACAAGGTTGGCACCGGCAGCGGCGAGAACCATCGCCATATGCCGACCAATGCCCGACGACGCCCCCGTAACCAGGGCGACGCGACCTTCCAGGTTAAACAGGTCTTCGACGAATGAAGGCATATGGTGACTCCCTGTCGGCTCGTCAGGCTTGAAGCTCAAACTGTTCGTCGGGGAAATATTTCTCCAGACGAACATCGCCCGTACGGGCATGGCCTTCCATGCCTTCAAGGCGTGAAATCCGGGCTGTTGCGGCAGCGACCTCACGATTAGCATCTTTACTCATGCGTTGGGTCGTGACGACCTTGATGAATTTGTGAACAGACAGGCCTCCCGTATAATGCCCCGCCCCCTTGGTGGGCAAGATATGGTTTGTGCCCGAACATTTGTCGCCAAAGGCGACCGTCGTCTCTTCGCCGACAAACAACGAACCATAATTTTTTAGCCGCGCGACATACCAGTCCAGATTGGCGGTTTGCACTTCCAGGTGTTCCGGTGCGTAGGTGTCGCTAACGGTGGCGACCTCTTCGTCCGTATCGCAGAGAACCACTTCACCATAATCCCGCCATGCGATCTCGGCGGCCTGTCGCTGGACGTCCGGTAAGTCGGCAATCAGCCCGGGCATGCGGGCCATAACGTCCTCGGCCAGCGTACGGCTAGAAGTCACCAGCCAGGCCGGAGAATCAGGGCCATGCTCGGCCTGACCAACCAGATCATAAGCGACGATGTTCGGGTCCGCCGTTTCATCGGCAATCACCAGAATTTCCGTCGGCCCGGCGAACAGGTCAATGCCGACACGGCCAAATAACATGCGTTTGGCTTCCGCAACGAAGCGGTTGCCGGGACCAACAAGAATATTTGCTTTGGTGCCGGTGAACAGGCCGAAAGTCATTGCGGCAATACCCTGCACGCCCCCGAGCGCCAGAATATGATCGGCGCCACAGAGATCCATGGCATACAGAATGGCCGGGTGCACGCCGCCGCGTTCAGGATTTGGAGCCGAGCAGGCAATGACATTTTCGACACCGGCAACCTTGGCCGTGGTGATACTCATGACTGCCGAGGCAACGTGTGCGTATCGCCCCCCCGGAACATAACACCCCGCCGCCTGCATGGGGATCAGCCTCTGTCCCGCCCATAACCCCGGCGACAGCTCTGTTTCAAACTCGCCAATGCTGTCGCGCTGCCGGATGGCGAAATCACGAACCCGTTCATGGGCAAACAGGATGTCATCTTTCAGGCGCTGCGACACCTGATCTGCGGCGGCGGCAACGGCATCCCTGCCGACCACGATATCGCCGGTCCACCGGTCAAGTTTTTCACCGTATGCGCGCGCGGTTTTTTCGCCACCGGCCTCAATTTCAGCCAACATCTCCTGAACAATTTGTCGGGTTTCACCTTCTCCGCTGGCCGATGTCTTTGTTGCTTTTTTCAGGAATTCGATTGCCATCTGCTTCAGCTCCAGGATTGTCATTTAAAATGTAAGCGATTACATTATTAATCATATCTTACTCCAATTTGACGTGGCTCTGTCAATTAAAAACCTGACAAGTTGAGGAAATTATATAGATTTGCCTCAATAACATTGAAGTTTTGGCTGTTCTTTATATGATTCCAGACATTGATAAACAGATCTTAGGTTTTGAGGCTTCAGCTGCAATTGCGAAAGCGCTTACAAAAACCAGGTAATTCCATAAAGCTGAGCGACGTTGCCGCACGGGCGCAAGTTTCCACGGCAACTGTCAGCCGGACCCTGAATGCGCCGAATAAAGTCAGCGAGGCTATCGCCGCGCGTGTTCGTCAGGCAATCAAGGAATTGGGGTACGTCCCAGATGCCGCCGCCCGCGCCCTGGCGTCAAGGCGATCACGGGCGATTGGCGCTTTGGTGCCAACGTTATCGAACCCGATCTTTGCTGATTGCATTCAGGCCCTGGAAGAACGTCTCGAGGGCCACGGCTATGCGCTTGTTGTCGCCAGCACGGATTATACCCTGGACAAGGAACTGCGACAGGCGAGGTCCCTGCTGGAGCACGGTGTCGATGCGCTGCTGCTAACAGGGTCATGCCATCACAATGAACTTTATCAAATACTGGCAGACCGAAAGGTCCCATACGTCAACACCTGGGCCATCGGCAATGCCAGCGATCATGCTTATGTTGGCATCAACAATGTCGAAGCAGCGCGCCGGTTGACCCGCTATTTAATCGACCTCGGACATAAAACGATCGCTCTGATTTCCGGTATCGGTGCCGAAAATGATCGCGTCAGAGATCGAGCCACAGGGGTCCGCCAAGCACTTAAGGAGGTGGGCCTATCGCTTGACCCCAAACGTGTGATCGAAAAACCCTATGGCATAGAGTTTGGTCGCGAGGCCATGCAGGCTCTGCTTAACCACCCCACGCCACCCAGTGTGGTAATCGGGGGAAATGATCTGCTGGCGCTGGGTGCATTGTTGGAATGTCAGGCAAAAGGCCTGAACGTGCCTGATGACATTTCCATCGCTGGTTTTGATGACATTGATCTAGCCTGTCACATCTCCCCGGCGCTGACCACCATGCGGGTGCCAACAACTGCCATGGGCCAGCAGGCCGCCGATTATTTGCTGAGACGTCTGTCAGGTGAAAACGTCATCAGTGAAAAAGTGCTGGATGTTGAATTGATTGTCAGGGCGTCTACCGCACCGCCCGGAAACTGGTGACCTAATCATGTTCATTGGCGGACAACGCCAATGCGGCCTTTTGCAACACCGGCAAAAATGTCCGCGCCCGGGCGAGATCCATACGCACGGTTGGCGCATGAAACGCGAGAGCCGCGACCATGCGGCCCTTGTCGTCATTAATGGGGACGGCAACGGCGACCATACCTTCGACAAACTCCTCATCATCAATCCCCACCCGGTCACGGCGGACCGCCTTGAGGGCGGTCAACAGCGTGTCGGGATCGGTGATGGTATTATCGGTATATCGCTCTAGTGACAGGACGGACACTAGATCGTTACACTGACGCTTGGTCAGCGAACTCAGGTAGAGTTTGCCACTGGCGGTGCAGTGGACGGGAACGTTGCTACCGATGGGCAACTGATGACGCAACGGCCATTCGGTCTCGACCCGGTCCGTATAGAACATCTCGGCACCCTTGGAGATAACGATGTTGCAGGTTTCACCGATTTCCTGTGAAACCGCACTTAATATCCCATGACGATAGGATCGTTCTGCCGACGTCGCCAATGTCAGTCGGGCCAATCTGGCAAGACGATGTCCGCCGACATACCCCCGACCACTCAGGTCAGGGCGGAGAAACCCCTCCGCCTCCAGAAGATTACAAAGCCGGTGCAGTGTCGCCTTTGGCAACCCGGTCAGGTCGAGTAAATCTACCACTGTCATGGGCCGGTCAGCGCTGGCTACGGCTTCAACAACCTCAAGGGCGCGGACAGAACGTGATGATTTGTCAGAAATATCGTCCATGGATCATAGGTGCTGGATCTTAGTTCGCATGTTGATAGACTCCCGCACCTTCTTGGACCAGCAAAATCGTTGAAAATTCCGGGATCATGATCACCAGTACCCAGGCTAACATCAGTGCTATCAGGTAGGGCATCGTATAGCGCAATAATCGGAAATACGGAATGCCCGTGATGCCGCTGGCCACGTAGAGATTCAGGCCATAAGGCGGCGTGATGAATCCAATGGCGTCACCGACAAGAAAAATGACAGCGAAATGAATCGGATTGACACCAATACTGGCGGCGATCGGAGCCAGGATGGGTGCCAGAATAATGGTATTCGGCAGGCTTTCCAGAATCGTTCCAGCCATCAGAACAATTAACATGCAGGCAAACAGAATCGGGTAATACCCTCCCAGGTTTGCCAGCATTTCGGTGACAAAATCCTTCGCACCCAGCAACGACAGGATCTGCTGCATGACCACGGATATGGCAATCAAGGGGGCCAGCAAACCGGTGATTTGTCCCGAACGCATGATCACGTTGGGCAGTTGTCTGGCCGCGAACCCTTGCACAACCAATGTCCGCGCGAGCGTCTTTCCGGGCCCTTCATTTTCCCGTACTTCGCCCAGCATCTTGTTGATCGGATACATGATCAATCCAACGCACAAACAAAATCCGGCAGTCACCCCGGCAGCTTCCGTCGGCGAGAATTTTCCCGCATAAATGCCCCAGATCACCAGAATAATGGAAAAGAAACCGAGCCATGCCCCCAGCGCCGTACGGGCGACACGCATCGGATCAAAGCGGATCAAATGGCCCCAGCCGTTTTTTCTTGAAATGTACCAGCAGGCGCCTTGCATCGCGATGACCATCAACAGGCCCGGTAACAAACCACCGATAAACAGGTCACTGATCGACAAGTTCATCAAAAACCCGTAAACAATAAAAATGATGCTGGGCGGGATAATAATGCCAACTGTCCCGCCAGCGGCGACGGTAGCGGCGGCGAAGTTCTTGTCATATCCGTTTTCTCGCATTTCCGGATACATGATCGACCCAATGGTCGCCGTGGTCGCAGAGTTCGATCCGGAAATAGCCGCAAACAATCCACAAGCTCCCAGCGAAGCCATCGCCAGACCACCACGCATCCACCCTAAAACGGAGTAGGCAAAATCGGAAAGCCGTTTGGCGATGCCAGCGTTGTTGATCAAATCGCCGGTCAGGATAAATAGCGGCAACGCCAGCAGCCCAAAGAAATTCAGACCCTCATAAAGCGTAACGCCGATATTGGCCAAGGTGAAATCAATGACCAGACTGACGCCGACAACCCAAAACCCGATGACCAGAAAAATCGGAACACCCAGAATAAACAGGCCTGTGACACCGATTGAGATAAGGCTTATTAATAGACCATCCATGATATCACCTATTCGCCCAGAATATTGACAGCGATTGTAAAATTCTCACGGCGCTTCCATTTCTGAAAATCGCTATTGAGGTTCTGCAAGACCCGGATACAGAGCAGCGCCCAGGCGATCGGTGTCGCCATGTAGAACCACCACTGCATCACATCATCCGTCCCCTGAACGATGGAAAAATTATCATAGGACAGATACACCTGTTCAACCGAATAGACCGCTACGATACTGGCGAAGCTGATCCACAAAACGGCATCCAAGATCAGGCAGCAAAATTGCGCGTTATAGGGAAGCCTGACCCGCAGTTCATCAAACCGCAGATGGGTGCGGATCTTGACATTGTAGGCGGCACCGATCCACGTCACCCAGAGGAACAGATAAATGGGGATGGTCGAACTCCAGGCCGCCTGTTCATTAATCAAAAACCTGCGAATGACCTCGACGAAAATAATCCCGGCCATGGTCACATAGCAGATCAGAATAATCATTTTTTCGATGTTCTGATCAATCCAGCGTATGATCTTCATCTTGATGGTCTCCCTGTTGCCGAACTGGCGTCCCCTACATTTTAATTTTTTTATGAGTATACATTAAAAAAAAGGGTGCGGCCCATAGACCGCACCCAATCAGAAGGGAGAGTTTAACCTTTCCACCAGCGACGTGGTTCAACGTTTTCCGCCAGCGTGCCCTTGGGGATTTCCCGGGCAATGTCGGAAATGAATTTGTAGGTATCCATTCCACCGGACCAGCCATTGAGCCGCTCACGCCATTTTTCCCATTCTTTTGGATGGAATTCAGGCGAACACATTTCTTCAGCTTCACGCCTGGCGGCATCAGTCAACATTGACACACGGGTTCCATGTTTGGCGAAAATCGTGTTCGGGTGTTGTGGATCAGAGAAACCAACCGTATTGACCAAAGCGGCTTCGTTCGCCGCCTGAACATGAACCTGAGTCAGATAAGAAGATTCCATCACGGCATCCTGCAATTCACCGCCAAGGCTGTCAAAAACCTTTGAGTTCATGGCCGTGTGTTCCGTGCCACAGAAGAATTCGAGGTTGATCACCTGCGAAACCACCGGAGACATGTTGGCGTAAGCCACCGCGGACGCCCAGGTTTCCGCCCCGTCAATCAGGCCCTGCTTGAGGCCATCCAGAGTTTCTGACCAGGCAATCGGGGTCGGGTTCAGTTTCATCAGGTCCATGGCGATGCGGCCAAGCTGCGTTCCCGTAACCCGGTTCTTGGTGCCCGCCAACTGGGTCACACTGGTGACCAGAGGTTTGTCTTTCCAGGCAAGGCCCAACTGAATGCCGCGCAGTTCAGCATGACTGAACAGGAATTCAACACCATGCCTTTTGCGCATGGGATCACGCAGCACCTTTTGGCTGCCGGGCGAATACAGGAAGTGATACTGCGACGCCCGTGACGGGAACATATAGGCGTAATCCAGAACGTTCAGGTAAGGCGCACCGCCAGCCGAATTCTGAGTTGAGGCCGCATAAATATCGACAATGCCCTGTTGCGCTTTCTTGACGCAATTGAGCTGCCCGCAAATCTGGTTGGCGCCGATGAATTCGACCTGGATGGCCCCATCGGTGCGTTCTTCAAGATCGTTGACGAACTGAAGACAACCGGCGCGCTCGATCAACAAATTCTTTTCGGTGAACCCTGCGGCGCCAAATTTAAGCTTGAATTTTGGCTTGTTTTTAAACCGCTTCTTATAGGTCGAATTTGCGGCTTCGGCCAGACGCGGCAAGGTAACCATACCGGTCAATCCCCCGGCAGCGAGAAGCGTGGAGCTAATGCCGAACTGTTTGGTCAGGCGCAGAAGATCACGTCTGGAGACGTGTTTTAGTTTTTCCGTAAGCATAATTTCTCCTTATTGACACTAAACCTCCCTGTTGGAGGTCAAATAGAATGTTAAAAACTTATTATTATCATTATTGATACTGCAATTCTCATTATTGCATCATTTATGAATTCATGCAATAGTCAAGAAATGATGTTTACTTCCAGGATCGAAATCGCTTTACCAACACATTGCCAGAGCCACATATACGCAGGGATTTAACCTTTGAGCGCGACACAGACCGAGACGACCGGGGCAGATATTGGCTCCTTTGACTACATCATCGCCGGAGCGGGGTCCGCCGGCTGTGTGTTGGCCAACCGACTATCGGCCGACCCGTCGAACCGCGTGCTTTTGCTGGAAGCCGGAGGACGGGACTGGAACCCGTGGATTCATGTGCCCGTCGGTTATTTTAAAACGCTTCATAACCCGGCGACGGACTGGTGTTACAAGACTGAGCCCGATCCGGGGCTGAACGGGCGCCGTCTGGATTGGCCGCGCGGCAAGACCCTTGGCGGGTCGAGCTCAATCAACGGGCTTCTTTATATCCGCGGGCAGCATGCCGACTACAACCACTGGCGTCAGCTCGGGAACGCCGGATGGTCGGCGGAAGATGTGTTGCCCTACTTCAAACGAGGTGAAAATCAGGAACGGGGCGGCGATGAGTACCACGGGGCGGACGGTCCGCTGGCGGTTTCCAACATGCGTGTTGAGCGCGACATTTGCGCCGCGCTTATCTCGGCGGCAGAAGAGTTGGGTATCCCCAAAAACAACGACTTCAACGGCGCCTCCCAGGAAGGTGCCGGGTATTTTCAGCTCACGGCAAAGAACGGGCGTCGGTGTTCAAGTGCCGTGGCCTATCTCAATCCCGCGCGGCATCGCCCCAATCTGAAGATCGTCACCCATGCCCATGCCGAACGCCTGCTGTTTGATAAGACAGACGAACGGGCCGTGTCAGGCCTGCGGGTATCTGTCAAAGGACAGGCCCAAACCGCCCAACTGAACGTCGGCGGCGAGGTTATTCTCAGTGCCGGAGCAATCGGCTCACCCCAACTGCTTCAGGTCTCAGGGATCGGTCCCGGTGACCTTTTGCAGGGACTGGACATTCCGGTTCGCCATGAGCTCAAGGGTGTGGGGCATAACCTGCAGGACCATCTCCAAATCAGGTTGGTCTATCGGGTCAATGTGCCGACCCTGAACGATGAGATTAACAACATTCTGCGGCGTGGCCTGATGGGAATACAGTATGCATTGTTTCGCACCGGCCCCATGGCCATGGGCGCAAGTCAGGTCTGCATTTTTGCCAAAACGCAAAAGGAAATGGAAACACCTGACATCCAGTTCCATTTTCAACCCCTCAGCGCCGACAAACCCGGCGTTGAAATGCATCCGTTTTCAGGGATTACCCTGTCGGTCTGCCAGCTCCGCCCGGAAAGCCGGGGGCGGATTGTCATCAGATCACCGGATGCTCATGTTTATCCGGAAATTCATCCAAACTACCTGTCCGCCCAGCTTGATCAGGACACCGCCGTCGCCTCGGTCAAGGTTGCCCGGGCGCTGGCGGCATCAGATGCCCTGGCGCCTTATATCGTTGAAGAAAAAGTACCCGGCATTGGCGTTTCTACAGATGCCGAACTTCTGGACGCCGCTAGAAACATCTCGCAGACCATCTACCATCCCACCAGCACTTGTAAAATGGGTAGCGACCCGATGGCCGTGGTTGACGAACGCCTGCGGGTTCACGGCATCAAGGGCCTGCGGGTGGCCGATGCCTCGATCATGCCGACGATTGTATCGGGAAACACCAACGCCCCCGCGATCATGATCGGAGAGAAAGCATCCGACATGATCCTGGAAGACCGACGAGCAAGTTAGGGCGAACCGAATGGGATGGAATCGGATCAGGCTGGTGGCGGCGAGACCCGTTTTGAATTTAAGGAAATACGCATGAAAAAAATTCTCGTAGCAATCGACGTCGCAAGAGAAAATGGTAATGATATGATCATGGAAACGGCGCAAAAGATTGCGCGCGCGGACGATGGTGAGCTTTTCCTCCTGCATGTCATCGAACCAATCCCCAGACGGGTTCTTCTTGAATTACCAAAAGAAGCCCTTGCAAGACGCAAGACGCATGCGGATGAAGAGATGGGGAAACTGTTGGCGCAATATGATTGCAACAATGGAATTGTTCGTGAAGGGCCTCCGTCAATCGAGATCTTGAATTATGCAACTGAAATCAAGTCGGATTTAATCGTTGTGCACTCGCATGATCCTGAAATGGCCGATTATTTCATTGGTTCCGTCGCTGGTCGGGTCGTTCGACGCGCTCATTGTTCAGTACATGTCGTGCGGGAAGGAAATAAATAGAAAAGCCGTCTACCTGTTTAGTCCCGGCATTTTATGAATCCCGGTTCTCATTTTATGTGTCATCCGACACAAAGCACATGTGGACTGACACAAAAGGTGAGAATACGAAATCAAATTTTCTGCGATCTGTCGTTGAAAATGACACATAAAATGAGACAGAATCGACACATAACTTGATAAACCGAGCCACTTCTCTTTGTCCATGTCACATGAATGTCACATGGTTGATATGTTTTGTTCCATAAATGTTCGATGCGGGCAACCTAAGCGCAAATCACCCTCAGGTGGGTAGAGGAATTTCCCACTGATTACCTGAGATTAATTTATCGGCGTGTCGGCTGAGATAATGCTGGCCGTCATGGACCGATTATCTCTTAACGTCCAACGACCGCATTCGACTTGATGGATAAAGGTCTCACAAAACTGGTTGAACAGGGCGGGCTCTTCCAAGTTGCAGGTGTGTCCGGTACGTGGCAGAAAAGCCAGGGCAGATGATGTAATCGCTCGCTTCAGATACAGGCTCACATCTAGGCATGGGTCATCTTCGTCGCCGTTCAGTATGAGAGTTGGGATCGTCAATTTTTGCAACTCTTCGTGCAAATCATAAAGAGAAGGGCGCTGGCGCTGAACCCCGCGCATTGTGTTTGCCGAGCCGAGGCTGGAATGATCGCGAAGCTGTGTTTCAAATTCCTGCCAGCCGCGTGGGTCCTTATTCTGGAACTGCACCCGGGTCGGGCCCAGCGCGTAAGTTCCGCCAAATACAGACATAGTTTCGCTTTCCATACGGTCGGCGGCTTCGGCGGTTTCCAGCTGGAACTGTTCGCGACTGTCTTCACTAGCGCCATATCCACAGCCGGCGACCACAAGCGACAATGCACGATCTGGATCGTGGAGGCCGAAATGCAGGGCCGCGAACCCTCCCATGGATAAGCCAATCACATGAGCGGCATCTATGCCGAGGCCATCGAGAATAACTCGAATATCTTCACGGGCCCGGTCCTGGCTGTACTTATCAGGGTCAGTCGGAACGTCGGAAGGTGGGTATCCTCGGGCATTAAAAACGATACATCGGTAATTTCGTGAAAAGTGGCGAACCTGAGCTTCCCAGCTGCGATGGTCACCTGCGAATTCATGAATAAAGATGACCGGAGTGCCTTCTCCGGTTTCTTCAAAATACAGCTTCACGCCATCGTCGGTGGTTATATGTCCCATATTTCTGTTATCCTGTTGCCTGTGATTTTTTCTATTTAGTCGGTGATTTATAGTCTGCGCAACCGGTAAATCGAGATTGTCAGTGTTGACATAAAGGGCCCTGATCGGGCATTCCAGTGCGGCAAGTCTCGATATTCAGTTAACCTACAGGGTCATCTTATGCCTCATTATCCCGCCTCATCAGCACTCGGCAAGTACACTGTACTTGATTTAACCCGTGTCCGTTCCGGTCCGACCTGTGTCCGCCAGCTTGCCGATTGGGGAGCAAACGTGATCAAGGTCGAGATGCCAGAAGCGTTGGTCGGTGGTGGACAAATGGGCGGTGCCCGTGAAGGGTCAGATTTTCAGAACCTGCACCGGAACAAGCGCTCGCTGTCTCTAAATTTGAAAGATCCGGAAGGGCTCAAAATATTTCTGGAATTGGCGCGAACGGCGGATGTTATTGTCGAAAATTTCCGCCCTGGCGTCAAACATCGACTTGGCATTGATTATGAAACGCTGAGCGCTGAAAACCCGCGCCTGATCTTTGCCAGCATTTCCGGATTTGGGCAGGACGGTCCATATGCTGCACGTCCGGGGTTCGATCAGATTGCCCAGGGGATGGGTGGATTGATGTCGATTACAGGATTGCCGGGACAAGGGCCGGTACGGGTCGGTATTCCGATGGCGGACCTGACGGCCGGTTTGTTTGCTGCTCAAGGGATATTGGTTGCGTTGCTGGAACGCGAGCAGTCGGGTAAGGGCCAATGGCTTCACACGTCGTTATTGCAGGCCCAGATATTCATGCTCGATTTTCAAACGGCACGTTGGCTGATTGATGGTGAGGTGCCGGGCCAGGCTGGCAATAATCATCCAAGCAGCATTCCGACCGGTGTCTTCAAAACCTCAGATGGTGAGATCAATATCTCTGTGACAGGGACGCTGATTTGGCAGCGGTTTTGTGAGACCTTGGGTCGTGAAGACCTGTTTGAACACCCCGATTACGATACGGAGGAAAAGCGCTCGGCCAACCGCGACCCCCTGAATGCCGAAATTGATCAGGAGATCGTTAAGAAAACGGGTGATGAATGGGTCGACGCTTTCAATCAGGCTGGTGTGCCTTGTGGTCCGATTTACGGTATAGACCAGACGTTTGATGACCCACAGGTCCGGCATTTGAAAATGACGCAAACGGTAGTTTCGGAAAAACTGGGGGAAATGGAGTTTGTCGGTCAACCGGTCACTCTGGAGCGCACACCCAGCAAATTGGTTATGGCACCTCCTGAATGCGGAGAACATACGGAGGAAATCCTGAAATCTTTGGGATATGCACCTGATCGGATAACTGAATTGCGCGCGCAAAATGTGATTTAGCGGGTTGTGGTGAGCGGCGGGGAAAATGTACCCCAGATTCCTTCCATATAAAGAGCTACACTTAATAATCGAGCTTCCTGGTGATCAGGAGCCATCAACTGGACTGCCAATGGCAATCCTGATGCATCCAGTCCCGATGGTATTGTGATTGCCGGGCAACCGGAGATATTGGCTAGTGCGGTGAGTTCGGCCTGGTTGCCTGGTGTCGGGTCAGAAAAAGGAAATGCAGTTTGCGGCGCGGTCGGTGAAATGAGTAGATCGACCTGCTCAATTGCGCGACGGACGGATTGTGAAATACGTGATATTACGTTGCGGGCATTTTCTTTTTTTTCGAGTGGCGCATTACGTCCATAGGCGAGCATTGCCTTTAAGTTCTCCGAAAAGGAACAAGGGTGATCCAGTAGTGGCTTTGACAAAGCCTCAGCTCCTTCCGATTCGATGAGCAAAAGTGCCTGTAGGCGCAACTCACGAAGATCAAGTTCAGAGATTGACAGGACCTCTATTGTCGCCCCGGCATTCTGAAAATCTGATTTCACCCGATTAAAATTTAGAGAGACTTCCGCCGTCCAGCCGGCGCACAGTGTTTGCTCCAGAATGCCAAGGCGAAGTCCTTTTAGGTCGCCCCTTGTGACAGGATCGCATGACCAGTTTTCCGCCGGGTTATCCACCAGTATGTTTAACATAAGGGCGGCATCACGCACGCTACGACAGATTGGCCCGACGTGATCCAGGCTTTGACTTAATGGAACAATGCCGTTTGTGCTGACCATACCCTGGGTCGCCTTGAGACCAACCACCCCACAATAGGCTGCGGGAAGACGAACTGAGCCCAGAGTATCGGTCCCTATCGCAGCCATCACCAAATGTGCAGCAACCGCAGCGCCCGCGCCGCCACTCGAACCGCCCGGAATATACCCAAGTCGCCAGGGATTATGAACACAATCATGATGAGGGTTGTTCGTTGTTGTTCCGAGTGCGCATTCATCCATGTTGAGTTTTCCAACCAGTATCGCACCAGCATCCCGTAATTGACGGGTTACATCGGCATCTTTCATGAACGGATAGGGGTGTGCGGTTCCATTTCGGGTGGTGAATCCATTGGCGTTGATATTGTCTTTCAGCGCGATTAGCGTGCCATCAATGGGAGACAACGCATGGCCATCGCGATATCGGATGTCTGCCTGTTCAGCCGCTCGCCGTGCAGCTCCCTCATTGATCTCGACAAAACAATTGAGGTCGGGTTGCAATTGTCGAATGCTTGCGAGATGGCGCTCTGTCAATTCGATTGCGGTTATCTCACCATTAGCCAAAGCAAACCCGGCGGCGGTCATATCAAAAATATCTGTCATTCCTGCCTTTGCTTGCTATTCCAGTGTCGAGTCTGATCGTGACGGCCACGGTTGCATTTTAACTACACTCATTATCACCCATTGTGACATTCCCTTCCCATGCTGATTGGTAATATCTGATAGTCTTGATATATAATTTGTCGATGTTTCAGCTATTGGTTAACATCATACAATAACAAATTAATCTGAACTGAATGCCCACATGAAAGCGGGCTATTGACCGTTACTGGAGGTGGCGATGGTTTGGGCATTCCCGCCCGGGCTTTTGGCGCCATGAAAGGGAGACATCATGAATCAGCAGGAATTTACACGCCGGATGATGCTAAAAAGTATGTCTGCGGCAGTTGCCATCACTGCATCAGGCGGCTTCGTCATGCGCGATGCCTTTGCAGCAGAGGCTTTAAAGCTTTGGACAATCGGCATCGCCAAGGTTGGCGCCAAGGACTGGAGCGCCATGTCGAAGCAGGCCGGAACCGACATCACCTACATTGCCAAAAGCGCCAGGGCCGATGAAGCCATCCAGAAAATGGTCGTCGGTGACGGGTCCAAACTCTATGACGCGTTGTCCGATAACGGGGGTGGTATGGAGGATGCTTTGGCATCGCAGGGGGCGATTGTTCCGCTCGATACTTCCAGAATCCCCAACTGGAAAAATATTCTGCCGACCTATAACGAAGGTGGTGCGGCAGCATCGACGATACGTCATGACGGTAAAGTCGTTTCTATCCCCTACATTTCAAACGCCGATTCGCTCGCATACAACCATGGAAAAGTCGGGGGAGATCTGGGTAGTTGGGAGGCCCTGTTCGACTCGCAGTTCCGTGGCCGTGCCGCCATGCAAAACGATTTCGGCCCGACATTGACGAATACAGCAATTTATCTCAAAGAAACGGGAAAGCAGGACATCGTCGACCCGTCAAGCATGACACCCAGTGAAGTCAAAGGTGTCTGTCAGTTCCTGATTGACCTTAAAAAGAAGGGACATTTCCGCACATTTTGGGATGGCTTCCAGAACGGCGTCAGTATTCTCGCCAGTGAGGAGGTTCTCGTCTCGTCGTGTTGGGAACCGGTTCAGATCGTCGCTGCTAAAAAGAGTAAACAAGACATTCGTTATGGGACCATGAAGGAAGGTCATCAGACATGGAACAATATGTTCATGTTAACCAAGGGCGGCCATGCCCGTGGCCAAGATGAGGCTTTCTACAAATTGATGAACGTTTATTTGTCGACGTGGTTTGGGGCGCGGACATTGCAGACGTTCGGGTTCACGCCTCAAATGCAAGGTGTCATTGAATACATCAACGCCAATCCTGCAGATTTTGACGAAAAAGCCAGAGCCGTGATCTCGCAACGGCTGAAAAATAAAAATGACCGGAACGCTGTCAAAGGAAATTCCTGGCAGAACGTGTTCCCGAAAAATATCCGCGCCTATCAGGACTGGTGGGCCAAGGTTCAGGCCGCGTAGGGACTTGTATTTTGGTTGACCAGGCCTCGGACTATTCGGGCGCCCGGAGTAAACGGCGAGGCGAGATTTCTGCTGCCTCGTCGTTCTTCGTTACTCACCCGAGGATATCCGTCTTCCTTTCAAAGGCGCTTTTCGCTTTACCGGTTGTTTTTATGGTGGTGTTTTTCGCGTTGCCACTGGCGCTCACTTATGTGTGGAGTGTGTTTGAGCGGACAATGTTCTGGATGACGCCGGGGTTCACGCTGTTTTCCTATGAGAATTTTTTCACCTCGGCGCGGCTTGAGAATTTTCTCGGCTCCATGGCACATTCCAGCATTTCAGTCGTGGTCGCATTCATAATCGGTTTTCCTGTTGCCGTGTTTGTTCGCCGCCGCATCCCCGAGGTCGCTCAGCACAGGGTTATTCTGCTTTTTATTCTGCCATTCGCCGTGTCGGAAATTATTCGGATATTTGCATTGCGCCCGTTCCTGCAGCGTAATGGTCTCGTCAACAATATCCTTCTGGAGTTGGGCGTCATCACGGAGCCGATTACCGCCATTCTTTATACACCGACCGGGGTGATCATTGGGGAGGTCATGTCGTTTCTCCCATTTATCGTTTTTTCCGGGTTTCTCGCTATGGAAGCAGTGCCGAAGTATGTTTTTGAAATATGTGAAGACCTTGGTGCCAGCAGAGTCCGCACGTTTGTAGATGTTATTCTCCCCTTGGCGGCACCCGGGATTTTTGCCGGAAGCGTTTTTATTTTCGTCAATGGTTTAGGCATTGCATTGTTGCCAAATATATTGGGCGGACCTGGTGCGGTGAATGCCGGACTGATCGCCACACAAGCGATCAGCGCCCTGGATTTCCCCCTCGCCATGGCCGTCAGCGCAATCATGATGACAACCTTGCTGGTCTTACTCTACATCGGCCACAGACTGTTTAATCTCACTCGAATTCTCTCACCGATTAGTTGACGCCATGAACGATGATTACAGCAGTATTTGGAGTTACCGGCTAAAATGGCTTTATACCTTGTTGGTGGTCGCTACCCTGATGCTGCCCGTATTTTATGTCATGTATATCTCGTTTAATGAAAACGGATTTGGTGCCGCGGATTATGATTTTACGCTTGAGTGGTATAGCGGAATTTTTACCGACACACTGATGCTGGCCTCGTTGAAGAATACCGCCCTTTTGTCGGCGGTCACCATAGTGATTGTCGTGCCCATGGGGGTAATTGCGGCTAAATTATATAAGTCCACGCGTTATCAGCTGGCGATTGTATCGTTGATGCTTTCACCGTTGTTTGTGCCCTCTGACATCCTCGGCTCCGCATTATTGGTGTTTTTCAAAAATCTCAACGCGTCGTTTACGGTCTTTGGCGAATGGATTGGTATTGACTGGTTCGACACCTGGTTTGAGCTTGGTTATTTCAGCGCAATAATCGGCTTAATTGTCTACACTTTACCGTACGTGTTTGTTGTCGTCCTAATCACCATGGCGCGTTACCGCGAACAGCAGACAGAAGCGGCGCGCAGTTGCGGAGCAACCGCGTGGCAAGCATTTTGGCATGTCGAATTTCCACAGATCCGCGCTGGCGTATTCAGTTCCTGTGCATTCACCGTCATTCTGACGTTCAACGAATATACCCGCACGAGTCTTTTGAAAGGTGGTTTTGATACTTTTACCAGCGTCCTGGTATCGCAAATGCTTAACGAAGGGATGTCGGAGCAATCATATGCCATGAGCAGTATGGTCAGCTATATAGCGATCAGCATCATCGGGTCTGTCATTATCTATACGTTGATCAGATCAGAACGTCTGGAACGTGAAGCGCGGGCAAAGGCTGAGCCCGTAATGGCGATATGATTGATCGGGCAGTTAAATTGAAAATGGAATTTCAAATCGTATGACAAAATTAGGTAATATTGCCGTCGAGGTTGCCGACCTTGCTAAAAATTATGGAGCCGTGCGTGCGTTGAAGTCAATCAATTTGCAGATTGGTTCTGGCGAGTATTTTGTGCTGCTTGGCCCAAGCGGCGGCGGGAAAACGACGTTGTTGCGCCTGATCGGCGGGTTTATACGCCCATCCGGCGGGACCATTCGACTGCATGGTCAGGACGTTTCCGAACTACCGCCAAACGCGCGCCCGACGTCAATGGTTTTCCAGAGTTTCGCCTTGTTTCCGCATATGACCGTGGCCGGGAATGTTGGATATGGATTACGTCTTCGCAAATTGCCAGCTAGGGAAATTCAGAGCCGTGTGGATGACATGCTTGAAATGGTCGGGTTGGCAGGTTTCGGCGAGCGCATGCCCCATGAGCTATCAGGAGGGCAACAACAGCGCGTCCAGCTAGCGCGGTCACTTGTTCTGGAAACAGACATTTTATTACTTGACGAACCGTTGGCAGCGTTGGACGCAAAGCTTCGAAAAGATATGTGTATTGAGTTGAAGCGCCTTCAGGAAAAGGTCGGAATTACCTTTATTCACGTCACCCATAACCAGGAAGAAGCGATGACGGTTGCCGACGACCTTGCGATTATTGCCAGCGGTGAATTAGTTGAAGTCGGAAAATCGGTTGATCTTTATGAAAATCCCGTACACCGATTTACGGCAGATTTCATTGGTGAAAACAATATTTTTGATGGACGTGTTTCAAGCGTTGATGGGGACCATGTAAACGTTGATATAGGGTTTGGGACTGTGGCCGTGGGGGCTCGTGGACAACAGGTCGCCGTTGGGAGTGAGGTATCCATATCCGTTCGTTCGGAATTACTGCACACTATCGCCGGAGAAGATTCTCGTGAAGATGCGTCTGAAATCCTCCCGGGCGTTCACCGTGAAACCGTATACCTCGGATTGACAACGTCAGAGCTTATAACTTTACCAAACGGCAATGAGGTTTTGTCGCGGCGTATATCAGACGGAACAGATGTCGCAAATATCTCAAGTGGCTCGGCAGTAAGCGTCGGTTGGCGAAAACAGGATGGGCGGCTCCATATAGCCTAAGGATAATCACACCTCAGGGGGTTCCGAGGCCAAAAACCAATCTGCTATCTGGCCGCCGGTCATGAAGATCGTATCATCCCGCGCCAGCAGATCATCAACCATTTTCTCAAGATATCCGATGCGATGGGGAACTCCTATCAAATGCGGATGTAAACCGATGGCGAGTACGCGCGGGTTGACTGATACTTCTTTGTCAAACGCAGAAACAGTATTGCTGAGCCGATCATACATTTCCCCCGTCGCATGTTTTTCGACGGCGTAAATGATGCTATCGTTGATTTCCAGATTATAGGGCATAGCGATCAATGGCCCGTTGGTTGTCGTCATCCAAACCGGGATATCATCGACGACCCAATCACAAACATAGTCTAATCCAAGTGTTTTAAGGATGTCCGGTGTCTGCTCCGTTTCTTTCAGCCCTGGACTCAACCAGCCTCGTGTTTTAACCCCGGTAAAACTCTGCAAAATGTCAAGCGCCTCCTGGACCAACCCAGCCTCGTCGGATTCTGCCTGCATTGATTTCTGATGCATGGCATGGCCAATAAACTCCCACCCTGCTTCAAACATGGCCTCCGCACATGATGGATAGGCCTCAATGACGCCTGCGTTGATACTGGTGCTCGCTGGAAGGCCACGGGAATTAAAAATATCAAGTATACGCGGCATTCCGCTGCGCATTCCGTACTCCGCCCAGGAATAATTGGGAATATCGGGCACCTGTTCTGCGCCATGCGGGGCTGTGATGATCTTTCGGGGCATCGCATGGTCAAACCGCCAATGCTCCACATTGACAACCAGATGAACGATCAGCGGTTTGCCAGAGGGTGGCGAAAGCGATTTTCGTTCACTTGACATCTGATATGGAATTCTTGGGTTGGTCATCGCTGTGTCCTATGCTAGAGCCTGAGTCCACCCGCCATCTGCGGTGAGCGAGGTGCCGGTCATATTAGCCGCCGCGTCGGAGGCCAGGAATGTAATAATTCGCGCGATTTCTTCCGGTTCTCCAAGGCGCGCCATTGGAATCTTACTCATGAAATCACCTTCCACATCATCGACCGTTCTACCTGCAGACGCGGCAAGATTTGTCATCAGTGTATTCCAGCGCTCAGTGCGCGTTGGCCCCGGGTTAACCGCATTAATAACGATTCCTTCACCTGCAACGTCATCTGCAAGGCCCTTGGTAACGGCAAGCAAGGCGGCATTCGCAGCGGCTCCCGGCAACATTTTAGAGTTCGGTTGTTTTCCGGTATTGCCAATAACCGAAACGATTCGGCCATATGAATTTTCACGCATGATGGGAATGACGGCGCGTAGCATGCGAACCGTCGCCATGAACTTGAGATCAAGACTGTCTAGCCAAACCTGATCGGGAATTTCCAAAAACACACCGCCCTGTGATGCGCCCGCACAATTGATGAGAATATCAACCCGATCGAACTCAGCCAGCGCGGCGGCGGCAACCCGTTCGCCAGCATCAGGTTCGGTAAGGTCAACCGCCAGTGTAGACACGTTCGCACCATGCTGGTTGAAAATTTCGTTTGCAGTTAGCTCAAGTTTGGCCGGGTCACGGGCGGTCAAAAACAACCGAGCACCTTCGGACGCCAGCATATGCGCACTGGCCGCGCCCAGACCACGGTTGCCACCTGTAATGATGGCGGTCTTTCCAGTCAAATTCAGGTCCATTGCAAAAGAACTTTCTGTATTTCAGCTTACAGGCCTGATTTTATGACCTCAGGCTCAGGCAACCAATGGAATAACTGTACTACCAGATATACTAATTTGGCATAAGTTGTGATAGACGTGGTTTATGGAACTTAAACAACTGCGTTATTTTAAACATGTTGCCAAAATGGGCAGCTTTTCCACGGCCGCGGCATTTCTCTCAGTCGCTCAACCCGCGCTCAGCCGGCAAATTCGAAGTCTCGAAGAGGAACTGGATGTCGCGCTGTTTTACCGCAACGGCCGTGGAGTGACGATGACGGAAGCGGGAGCCATGTTGTTGGAGCGCTCGACCGTTATATTGGACCAATGCGCGAAAACCGTAAGTGATGTTTCATCCGTTGGCGGCGCCATCAGCGGACGTGTCACTCTTGGTTTAACACCTACGGTGAGCCAGGTCTTGATTCGGCCGCTCATAGCGAAACTGCGGAACGTATATCCGTTGGTTTCCTTGGAAGTGATTGAGGGTTTTAGTGGCTACGTGAATGAATGGCTCGCAGCCGGGCGTTTGGATATCGGGCTTTTGAATAATACGCCCAGACTCAAACATCTGGCCGCAGAAGACCTATTGGTCGAGGAGCTGTTGCTTGTCGGCCCACCAAATACGAAAACCAATAAAATTGGCACCGTAACGATGAAACAACTTGCAGCGACCCCACTCATTCTCCCCAGCCATCCCCACGGGCTTCGTGAACTGGTCGGCCATGTGTCGATCAAACACGGCGTTTCGCTACAAGTCGCCTATGAGATCAACGCTCTCAGCACGATCAAGGAATTGGTCGAAGATGGTGTTGGTTCGACAATGTTGCCATATGCGGCGGTCTATCGGGAGATCACGAATGGCCGTATGACTGGGTCACGGATCAAAGGGTGCCCGTTTTCCCAAACGGTTGTTCTTGTCACCTCGACGCAACGCCCTTTGTCGCTTTCTGGTCACAAGGTGCTCGATTGTATCAAGGAAGAAGTTCACGAACTCTATTCCAGTGGAAAATGGATCGGTGCACACTTAAAGGCATAAATTGAGTATAAAGTATCGACTTAATTTTTTGATGATTGCGACAGGAATCCATTTTCCATCATATCCATGGTAATACCCCCATTATTAGGGGCCATTGAAAGTAGAACTGTTTAAGCTGCCATGGGTATACCCATGGCAAGTTTTTGTTTTGGCGTTATGCCGCCGATGGCCATGTTTTGGCGTTCGTTGTTGTATGTCCATAGCCACGCGGTGGCCGCTTCCTGCACCTCCTCAATTGTTTCAAACAGATACTGGTTGAGCCAGTCATACCTGACGGTCCGGTTATAACGTTCCACATATGCATTCTGTTGTGGTTTCCCTGGTTGGATAAACTGCAGCCCGATACCGCGCTTCTCGGCCCAGGTCGCCAGCAGTTCGCTGACATATTCCGGACCGTTATCGCAGCGGATGGTGCAGGGTACGCCGCGCCACTCAATGACCTGGTCAAGAGCGCGGATAACACGGGTCGAAGGTAGGGAAAAATCCACTTCAATCGCCAACCCTTCGCGGTTGAAGTCATCAATGACATTGAAGGTCCTGAAGCTACGACCATCTCCGAGTTGATCGTGCATGAAGTCCATAGACCACATTTCGTTGATCGCCGTCGGTACGGAAAGCGGTTCCGGCGTCTCCCGATAGAGCCGTTTCTTCGGCTTTATCCGCAGGTTGAGCGACAGTTCGCAGTAGATCCGATAGACACGCTTGTGGTTCCAGCCAAAGCCCCTGACGTTGCGCAAATACAGAAAACAAAGCTTGAAGCCCCAGTTGCGCTGGCGACCCGTCAGCAACACCAACCAGTCCGCGATCTCGGCATTCTCATCGCTCAGCTTTGCCCGATAGCGATAGCAACTCTCACTGATCGTGAAAGCCGCGCACGCAGCCCGGATGTTGAGCCGCCCCGCGTTGACGGCAAACTTCGCCATCTCGCGACGCCGGGACGGCTTCACCACTTTTTTGCCATGGCCTCCTTGATCACATCGTTTTGAAGCTGAACATCGGCATACATTTTCTTCAAACGATTATTCTCCGCCTCAAGCTCCTTCATCCGCGTCATCAGTGACGCATCCATGCCGCCGTATTTGGCCCGCCATTTGTAAAAGCTGGCGCTCCCTCTCAGCGATGTAAACATCGCCTGCCGGGCAACGACATCATACCATGTTCCCGACAAAGATCCGGCACAGGCGTCCCGGCCTCGGCATGCTTCAGAATGCTGATGATCTGACTGTCTGTATAACGTGATTTTTTCATCTGAATCTCCTCAGTTTACATTACGAGAAAATTCTACGTCTGAAGACCGCTTTTTTTAGAGGGTATTACCGTGCTCAAGATATAAAAACATTTGATATGCGCACCTCTCCGTTTCCTGTTCTGACACAGCCAGTTGACGAAGCCCCTGAAAGAGTTGCCTTCATTCTGTTGCCAAGTTTTTCAATGATTGCATTCACGTCAATTGTCGAACCGATGCGCCTGGCAAATAAAATCTCCGGAAAAAATTTATTCGAGTGGTGTGAGCACTCAAAAAATGGAACTTCTGTCACTTCTTCTTGTGGAAGTACTTTGGTAGTAGGTGGGGACCTGAATAAGGCGACAACAGCCGCAAACATAATTGTATGTGCAGGTCTTTATGGGCATAAGCAGGACGATCTTGAACTTATTAACTGGTTACGACGCCAAGGACGCCATGGAGCAAACATCGGAGCAGTTTGCACAGGCACATTCCTGCTCGCGGCCGCAGGCCTGTTGGAAGGTCGCAAATGCACGGTGCACTGGAAATCGCACGATCCATTGGCGGAACGATACCCTGGGCTTGATGTCACATATTCTTTATTTGAGATAAGCGAACGTAGATTTACCTGTGTGGGCGGCACCGGCGGTATTGATATGATGCTCCACCATATCACCGTGCGACATGGAACGAATTTAGCACGACAAATTGCCGTTCGGCTATTTCACACTGAAGTGCGTAAATCTGAAGAAAATCGAGAACTTCCTCTTCCTCTGCGTTTTGGTACCAATAACCAAAAAATATTATCAGCGTTGGAGATAATGGAAGAGCATATCGAAGAGCAAACTTCAATCGTCTCCATCGCAAAAAGAGTGGGCATGACGCCACGCCAACTTCAACGCCTGTTTAAACACCACCTGAAGACCTGCCCTACGAAATGCTATCGCGAGATACGTCTCGAAAAATCTCGGCGGTTAATTTTACAAACAAGTATGAGTGTGCTTGAAGTCGGACTTGCCTGCGGTTTCATATCACATTCGCACTTCTCTGGAGTCTATCGCAAGTATTTTGGATGCTCTCCATCGGTTGAACGTGAACAAACTATCGGCAACTAAAGAAGTTTTATGGACTTGAGGGGTTGGATTGAAAAAATCAATTTTATGTATCGGCTAACTTCGCTGCCAAACTGGCCAATAAAGAGGACCACCTCAGTTCGACTGGTTTATGAAAGACAGAGGTCACTGTCTCCAGTCGGAGATGCTGTTATACTTGCAATCTGAACCATACCGGGGTCGCCATGGAAAAACTTCGTGCACTGTTATCCGAAAAGGAAAATTGGCTGGTTAACCGGGTGGTGAAATATGCCAAGGAGAACGGATATACAGAATTCACGTCGACTCTGAGAGAGGCCTGGCGGGCTTCAATTTGTGGTTTGTCAGAACCGATTCTCGGCGCACTCGACATTTATGAAGACCCTCCGGAACTTTCGGCCAATGAAGATTTCGCCCGTAATCCCATTTCCGCGTTTGGCATTGAACAAGCGAAAAAGCATCGTGCTCGGGGTGTCACGCTGAACCTGTTTCTAGGGTTGACCAAATATTACCGACAAGCCTATGTAGATTTGATTGTGGCTCGGGGTTTCGATGCGAAGGAACAGGAAAAATTTCGTCTGTTCATCGAACGTTTCTTCGACCTGATGGAGATCGGAATCTGTACAGAATGGGCAAACGTCACAGAAAGCACAAAACTGGTCGAGATGCAGGAGTGCGCCAGAGATATTACGAATGAAAAGAATAAATATCTGACCATATTTGAAAGCCTCAGCGATCCAGTGATCTTACTGGATGAAAAAGGCACAATTCAAAACCTGAACTACGCCGCCCAAGTCTTGTTCGTAGGACAAAGCGATCCCGGCGCGACTTATTATGGTTCCAGCGAGCATAGCCCATCGATAAAACAGATTGAGGCACTTGTCTCAGACGATAACGGACCTGAACGATTTGGGACTATCCTGGAAACAAAGAATGGTTGCCGAAATTTCGATGTGCGGGTTCAGCGGATGCTGGACATCAGCGAGAAATTCCTAGGCACGGTTTTAATATTGAATGACGTCACCGAATACAAACAGGCCAAAGAACAGGCCGAAGCCGCAAACAAGTCTAAATCTGTGTTTCTCGCGACTATGAGTCATGAAATCCGGACCCCCATTAATGGGGTGTTGGGGATGGCAGATCTGCTGGAGCACACAACTCTTTCGGAAAATCAAAGACACTTTTTGGATGGAATTACCTCTTCGGGCAAAGTTCTCAAGTATGTCCTTAATGATATCCTCGACTATTCCAAGATTGAGGCCGGTGCAATGGAGGTGGAATCTGTTGATTTCAGCCTACCTAATTTATCGCGGCAGATTTCGGAGCTTTTCGGGTCAATTGCTGCGGAAAAAGAGTTGCAGTTATCCTTTTTCATTGACGGTAAAGCGCCAGACTTCCTTAGAGGTGATGTGGGAAAGATCCGGCAGGTTCTGGTAAATTTGGTCAGTAATGCCATCAAATTCACGTCGTCAGGAGCGGTGATAATAAATGTCCTGCCAGCCTATTACGACAGCGGATCAAAAAAGATGCTCCGCTTTGAAGTAAGTGATAGCGGTATCGGAATTTCGTCGGAAATGACCGAGCATTTATTCGAACCTTTTACCCAACATGACGCTTCTGTTGCTCGTTTGTACGGAGGTTCGGGGTTGGGGCTGGCAATTTGCAAAAATCTGGTTGAGACCATGGGCGGCACTATCGATTGCCATCGCAATTCGAATATTGGATCTACATTTATTTTCGAAATTCCCTTATTGGAGGGGCAGTCTCAAGAGACAACGGGGAGATTAGCAGGAAGATCACAGCCATTAAAATCTCTGAACATTCTTTTGGTTGAAGACAATAAGGTTAACAGACTGGTTGCAGAAGGATTTCTCAATCGGCAAGGTCACAAAGTCACGATGGCCAGCAACGGTGAACAAGCCCTCTCCATCCTGGATGAAATTCAGTTTGACCTGATTTTCATGGATATCCGCATGCCCGGCATAGGCGGCCTGGAAGTCGTGCGTCGCATTCGTGCGTCAGATGATCGCAAGTGCTCTCTAACCCCTATTATCGTTCTCAGTGCACATGTCATTCGCGATGAGGTAGAGCGATGTTTTGATGCTGGAGCCAACGGTTTTCTGGGTAAGCCGTTCACACCCGAAGACTTGCAAGCCTCCATAATAGATTGTTTTTCGAGCCATACTGGCGGCGTAAAAATTATAAGTGATCTTGACGATAGGGACGAAAGTCAAGTCATCGACCCCGACGTCATCCAGCAACACTTCGAATTTCTTGGGCCGGACCGTGCCGATAGAATTATCACAACTTTTATAGAAACGACACGCCAGATAATAAGCACGCTCCACCAAGATTTGAACGCGAGAGCGTTTGACCTAACAGCGAATCATGCACACAGCTTGAAAAGCGCGGCGAATAACGTCGGACTAATCCGGGTGGCAACGCTTGCCAAGCAATTGGAAATCAGCACCGAAGATCAAGATACGGCACTGATGCTGGCGCTGCTAAATAGACTTGAGGCCGCATATGCTGATGCGATCCCGGCGCTCCACGAAATCCGAGACAAAATGGTATTGGTCAGAACCTGATCTTTACGTCTGGAGGGCGTTAGCCCCTCCTCTCCGCAAACACGTAACCGACACCATGAACGGTTATGATCAATGAGGGGTTTTGAGGGTCAGTTTCGATTTTACGACGTATGCGACCGACCAACACGTCGACGCTTCGGTCCTCAGGAGCCCATTCCCTATGACTGATATGATCAAGTAAGTTGTCTCTGGTCATGACCAGACCGGGCCGAAATACAAGGGCGGCAAGCAATTCGAACTCCCCACGCGTAAGACGCACCTCCTTGCCATCCGGAGATTCCAGGCGCCGCTTATCCATGTCCAATGCCCAACCCGAAAATTTCTTGATACGTTCATCCGGATCGGCGGCGCGAGCTGCCGCAGTACGTTTTAGCAAGTTCTTGGTGCGAGCCAGAAGTTCACGCGGATTAAATGGTTTGGTTACGTAATCATCCGCCCCCATCTCCAAAGCCACGATGCGGTCCACATCATCCGACTTGCCGGTGACCATTATCACGCCGACCTCAGAATGCTTGCGGAGATCCTTGAGCAAGGTCAGGCCATCCTCGCCAGGCAGACGGATATCAAGCAAAACCAGGTCGACATCTCCTGCGGTGAACGCGGTGTGCATCTGTTCGCCATCCTCTGCCTCGGTTACTCGGTAACCTTCGGCTTCGAAGTATCCGGACAAAGTAACTCTGCTTGTCGGTTCATCTTCGACGACAAGAATATGATTTTTCGTTACCACAGCCGCTCCGATGCCCGATTAGGAGCAATATTTCAGTTTGTTTACAATGTATTTACAGCATTCTACATGGCATTCAAGTTTTGCCAAAACGTCATTTACACCCCAGCTTTAGCATCAGTTTTATCATTGGCCCGTCTGGCCACCCTCACTGGAGTCCTGGAGCATATTATGGTTGGGAAACTTTTGAAATTGTTCTGGCGTCCGTCAGCCAAATATTCGCTGGGCTTGTTGCTGATAGTCGGCGGCGTCGCGGGCATCATATTCTGGGGCGGTTTTAATACGTTCATGGAATTTACAAACCGAATTGAATTTTGCATTTCGTGTCACGAAATGCGCGATACGGTCTATCAGGAATATAAAAAATCAGTTCACTACTCCAACCCTTCCGGCGTGCGAGCAATCTGTTCAGATTGCCACGTTCCGAAAGAATGGGGGGCTAAGCTGATCCGCAAGGTCAAGGCATCCAACGAGCTGTTTCATACGTTAATGGGCACCATTAACACGCCTGAGAAATTCGAGGCAAAGCGTCTGGAAATGGCAAAAAATGTCTGGAAGGAAATGGAAGAAAACGACTCTCACGAATGTCGGAATTGTCATTCATGGCATGCGATGGACTTCACTAAACAGAAGCCGAAATCTGCAGAGCAGATGAAGAAAGGCGTGGAAAAGGGTGAAACATGTATTTCGTGCCACAAGGGTATCGCACATAAGCTGCCAGACATGGCGAGTGGGTACAAAGCGAAGTTTAAGGAGGTGCAGAAAACAGGACTAGGTTCCGTGGGTACGGGCCAAAAACTTTATTCCCTACGAACCAAAAACTTGTTTTTAGATCGAGCCCAGGCCAAACCTGACCGAAAAGGGAGCGCTCGCCTTCTTGGTGCAACGGAGGTCGAGGTGCTTGAGCAGGATGGGGATTGGCTCAAGGTCCGTATTGACGGGTGGCAGCAGGATGGCGTCGATAAACTGATATACGCCCTGATGGGACAACGCATTTTCTCTGTTGCGCTCAGCAAACCCGCCCTTGCCATTGTCAAGCGCCACGAAACGAAATTCGATGCTGATACCGAACTGACTTGGCACCGGGTCAGCTTTGAGGGTTGGTTATCGAAGGACATGCTGATCGCTGACAAGGATGAACTGTGGGCTTACGCCTCCGAGTTGTACACTGGCGCCTGTTCGTCCTGCCACAGCCTAATAGGTCCGGACCATTATCTGGCCAATCAGTGGATCGGCACGTTGAAAGCAATGAAACGGTTCATCGCTCTGGATAAGGAGGAATATCGTTTTCTACAGAAATACTTACAGCTCCACGCCAAGGATACAGGAGGTAAACATGATGGTCCCAGTCATTAACCAGGGGGAAGACAATCTTTCGTCACTTGCTCACATAGGAGCTCATGTTCCCGGAGTCGATCGAGAACTGGTTTATGGCTGGCTGGCGGGTCTGTTTGCCCGTGAACCTGATTGTGAAACGTTATCGGCCTACGAAAGCAAAGAAGGCGCAGCATTTCTGGACGAACTTTCGAATGAGGCTACATTGTGCCCAACCGTAAAAATTTTGCGAAAATTGTTGGAGGGTGAACCAAAACAAGTGGCGCTTGGTTTGGCAGTGGTGTTTGGAAAACTGTTTTATGGTGTCGATGGGCCAAAAACGATTTCCCCATACGAATCGGCCTACATAAGTGCTCGGGGAACACTATTTCAAGAATCCTTCACCGAGCTAAATACCATTATTAAACAATTGGGCCTTTCTGTGGCTGATACCTTCAAGGAACCGTCCGATCATATATCTGTCGAACTGACAGTAATGTCCGAAATGGCGGGACGTCTGGAGGCCGCAGCCGGCACAAATAACGTGACTTTAATAAGTGATCTGATCGATAAGCAAAGATCGTTCCTTGATGCTCATCTGCTGGTGTGGTTGCCAGAGTTTCGTGACGGGTGCCTAGCTCGAGAGCCAGCCTCACTTTACGCCATCGCCGCTGAATCTGCTCTTGCCTACACACGTCAGGACAGAATCTGGTTGGACCAAGCCGCAATCCGTCTGCCACAACCTCAGCAATAATACGGAATCCAGGGGGCGCTTACATTCTGTTTACATTTTTTTACAGCCGGTTCAAGACCACCCCAAAGCGGGTTTACGTCAGCCTGCTAGAAATAGAAAAGATCAAGAAAACCAATACCAACAGCCCAAATTCCTATGTGGTTGGATTTTAGACTATTGAAAAGGAGATCGCCATGTCACACCAATTTGATCGTTTTTCCAGACGCCAGTTCCTGCTTACCGGTACAGCGGTTGGCGCACTTGCAATGATTACTCCTTCGATTTTGACGTCGCGCGCAGCCCACGCTGCAGTCGCTGACGGACAGACACTGTCCGGTTCTCACTGGGGTATTTTTAATGCAACCGTTAAAGACGGGCGTTGGGTTTCTGTCACCCCTTGGAAAGGGGACCTATTCCCTAACAGACAGATTGAAGGTGTCATGGATTCGGTTTATTCGCCGACGCGGATCAAGTATCCAATGGTTCGTCGTGCCTATCTCGAAAAAGGCCCCGGTGCCGATGTCGCGTCCCGTGGCAATGGCGATTTCGTCCGGGTTTCCTGGGACAAGGCCCTTGATCTGGTTGTCAAGGAGTTGAAGCGGATTGAAACGACTTATGGCCCAGCTGGCACCTATGCGGGATCCTATGGCTGGAAAAGTTCAGGTAAACTGCATAATTGTCAGAGCCTGTTGCGTCGGATGATGAATCTGAAAGGAGGCTTCGTAAACAGCACTGGAGATTACTCCACTGCCGCGTCGCAAATAATAATGCCTCATGTTATGGGCACGCTGGAAGTTTACGAACAACAAACATCCTGGGATGTTGTCGCCAAGGATACGGAGACTCTCGTGTTCTGGGGTGCTGACCCGATCAACACCAATCAGATCGGTTGGACCGTTCCTGACCATAACTGCTACGCCGGAATGAAGGCCTACAAAGATACCGGTAAAACGGTTATCTGTATTGATCCCATTAAAACGGCTACTGTAGATTATTATGGGGCAGAGTGGATTCCAATTCGACCTCAGACCGACGTCGCAATGATGCTTGGAATGGCTCACACGCTGTATTCGGAAAAACTGCATAATACCGAATTTCTGGAAACCTATGCAGTAGGGTTCAACAAGTTCCTGCCCTATCTGATGGGGGAAAAAGATGGTATGCCGAAAACGGCTGAATGGGCTGCCGAGATTTGCGAGGTCCCGGCTGACCAGATCAAATCTCTGGCCCGTCGATTTGCCAAATCCAGAACCATGCTGGCCAGCGGCTGGTCTGTTCAACGTCAGCATCATGGTGAACAGACACATTGGATGTTGGTGACCTTGGCCTGCATGCTCGGTCAGATCGGCCTGCCCGGCGGCGGGTTTGGCCTCAGCTATCATTATGCTGGTGGCGGCACGCCCAGTGCCAACAGTCCCGCCGTTCCAGGTATCACCGATGGCGGCAAGGCTGTGGAGGGCGCTGCCTGGTTGACTAAGGCCGGCGCGGCAACCATCCCAGTGGCACGCGTCGTCGATATGCTGGAAAATCCAGGCGGCGAGTTCGACTTTAACGGCAAGCGAGATAAATACCCTGACGTCAAGATGGCGTATTGGGTCGGCGGAAATCCGTTTGTACATCATCAGAATCGGAACCGTATGGTCAAAGCCTGGCAGAAACTTGAAACCGTTGTGGTCCATGATTTCCAATGGACCCCGACAGCCCGTTTTGCGGACATTGTCTTGCCAGCAACCACATCTTACGAACGTAACGATCTCGAGCAGGTTGGTGACTACGCTTCACAGGGTATTGTTGCAATGAAGAAGATTGTCGATCCGTTGTTTGAAGCTCGCAACGATTTCGACATTTTTGCCGAAATATCCGAGCGCCTTGGAAAAGGTAAGGAGTTCACTGAAGGCAAGAGTGAGATGGACTGGATCAAGGGATTTTATAGTGCAGCCGTAAAACAGGCTGATGCCAAGAAAATCAAGATTTTGGACTTCGACACCTTCTGGAAGGAAGGATACGTCGGATTTGAAACCACAGAAAGTGCGAAAAACTTCGTGCGGTATGCAGACTTCCGCGATGATCCATTGCTTGAACCTCTGGGTACGCCGTCGGGTAAGATTGAGATCTACTCAAAGAATATTGAGAAGATGAAATATGCAGATTGCCCGCCGCACCCTACCTGGATGGAGCCCGTGGAGAGGACCGGTGGATCGACGACAAAATTCCCACTGCATATTTCAACTGCGCACCCTAAGGATCGTCTGCATTCTCAGCTCTGCGGCACCAAGCTACGAGAAAACTATGCCGTCGCTGGGCGTGAACCTTGCATGATCAATGATAAAGATGCGGCAGCACGCGGCATCAAATCAGGCGATATAGTCCGTGTGTTTAATGACCGTGGCCAAGTGCTTGCCGGTGCTATTGTTTCGGATGGCATTCGTTCAGGTGTCATTCGTTTGAACGAGGGTGGATGGTATGACCCGGTTGATGGTGGCAAAGCTGGCTCCCTTGATGCCTATGGCGATGTCAATTGCCTGACTGTTGATATTGGGACCTCATCACTCGGACAGGGCAACTGCGGGCACACCGCTGTCGCCGATGTTGAGAAGTTTACGGGAACTCTTCCTGAGGTCTCAGTATTCAAGGCGCCAAAGATGAGTTGAGGCTGCGTGTAACTTAATGGAGGTCGGCCAGCCGGGTCGACCTCCATGCTTTGAAAGGAAAAAGAGATGATTGGCAATTTAGATTCTTTCGAACGCAAACACTTGACAGTAAACGGCACGTCGATGGCATACGTCGATGCTGGTAATGGCAAACCGGTCATTTTTTTGCATGGCAATCCCACTTATTCATATATCTGGAGGAATATCATTCCCTACCTTCAGGACAAGGTACGCTGCATCGCACCGGATTTGGTCGGCATGGGGGATTCCGGAAAACTGCCTGACTCTGGTCCTGACCGGTACACCTATGCGGAGCAGCGAGATTATCTGTTCGGCCTGATCGATACACTTGATTTGGGGAATGACATCACCTTCGTCCTTCATGACTGGGGGGGCGCGCTTGGCTTCGATTGGGCTCGCAACAACCCTGACCGGGTCAAAGGTTTGGCCTATATGGAACCTATGCTCATGCCGCTTACCTGGGAAACCATGCCGCCTGCCGCCGTCGATGCTTTCAGGGGTTTCCGTACAGCAGGTATTGGCGAAAAGATGTGCCTTGAAGATAATATTTTTGTTGAACAGGTCATCCCTATGGCAGTTATCCGCGAATTGGATGAGGCTGAGAAAGCCGCCTATCGCAGACCCTATCAGGAATCTGGAGAAGGACGTCGAGCCACATTGACGTGGCCGCGCCAAATCCCCATTGAGGGAGAACCGGCTGATGTTGCGGAGATTTTGGAAGCCAATTGTGAATGGCTAAAGAAAACTGACACACCAAAATTGTTATTCCGAGTTGATCCGGGAATGATGGTTACCGGTGAAGTATTAGCGCTTTGCCAGTCCTTTCCCAACCAAACCGAAGTAACTGTCAAAGGTGCTCATTATGTGCAGGAAGATTCACCTGACGAAATTGGTCAGGCTCTTGCCAAGTGGGTTTGAAGGCGAATTGACCGGTAGTTCTGCCCCTGTCGCTTCCACTAAATAAGGTGCTGACCGGAGGCATGTTATGGGCCAGTCAACCAACCTAGTCACATTTGGGCGAGCGTGCCTAGCTCTTCTGTTTCTATTCGTCATGGTAAGGGGCGCCGTTGGAACGACTGAACGGCGCGATTGGGCAGCTGCCCAATATGTCATTAAAACGACCAGGGTTTATTCAGAGCCTACGGCAGAAAGTCGGCCATTTGGCCGGGTTTTTGTGGCAACACGGCTTGGCGTCAAAGACCAAAAACCTGGTTGGTTGCGAGTGGAAATCCGTGGATGGCATCAGGAGGGTGCTAAGCGGATGCTGTATGCTCTTCCCGGAAAACGCATTAAAGCCGCACTTATCAGTAAGGACACCGTAGAAAAAATCCGACCTCTCGACAATGTAACGGACCCGGATACCAACATCACCTGGATGGGGGCTGCCATAGAGGGCTGGATTGTCGACGACAACGTATCCCCTGATTTGAATACGATTTGGAAATCTGCCTGGGGTCTGTTTTCAACTCGCTGCACGGTCTGCCACCAACGGCGCAACCCAAAAAAGTACACGGCCAACCAATGGGTTGGATTGCTTAAAGTCATGGGGCCACGTACCGGCTTGCCAAAAGAGCAACAACACTTGATCCTTAAATATTTGCAGAACCATGCCAGAGATATGGAAGTTGAGGCATCATCTGTAAAGCCATAAATGAGTTGAATTCACATTTTAAATATAATGTTAAGGGTTAGAGTGCGCATCGGACAGTGTGGCTCATGGTCTTTTGGCGTCTCTATAGATGACAAATCGACATCTCGTGCGGCCACTTTTTTTCTATTTGGTCTCCCCTAAAAACCGATTGAAAGGCATGGTCATCAAGGATTTTCCTGTCTTTTGAGATGTTGTAAACTGCAACATATTGAGAATCACTGGCTAAAAGGTTGCAGTTTATGCTCAGGAAAAACCCC